>Ga0208643_1000691_pt1 | contig 21208 bp, 36 predicted proteins | sample VirMetDEL_Nov_12_FD_184516 | JGI IMG/M metagenome (GOLD analysis project Ga0208643, IMG submission 184516) | Aqueous microbial communities from the Delaware River and Bay under freshwater to marine salinity gradient to study organic matter... | ecosystem: Environmental > Aquatic > Marine >... | reverse complement strand
AATGGTTTTATTTCTTTTGTATTTAATCCTCTATTCGATAATATACGACTAATTTGTGGGGTATCCAACAAAGTTATATATTCTCTTGCTTCTTTACTTGAACATTGGAAGTTTTCTTTGATATGGTTAACTAAATCAGTGTTAGGTTGTTTTACCTTAGATTTAATATATTTACTCCACTTATGGTTTTTAGGAATGAATTCTTTATATATAGAATATATCATCCTTTTTTCTTGTGGAGGTAGATCTTGAACATAATTTACAATTTCTATATAATCAGGATTCATTGATATAAATCTGTGTATCATGTAACTATTCCAAACCTCCCAATCTTTGTCTGTAAAAGATTCGACTGGGGGTTTGGTGTTATTAATTGCTTTTAACCAATCAAAGATGTTATTCATCTAGCAAAGTTCGTCTTTAAGTTCCTCTCTTAATTCTACAGGAATTCCTTCACCAAGAATTTTGTTGGTTGATGGATCGTAAAATACAGGAATAGGCATGATCGCATCATTATCTGTACCTGCTACGAATTTAGAAATTTTTCTTAAAATAACTCCGGACATGAATACACTACCACCTTCTTCGTTTTTAAGGCCGGTTGTAGATTTCAAATCAATTTGTGGTTGTTGAACTGGTTGTTCCATAATTTACTGTTTTATTTATTATTAATTAAATTTTGAATTAGTGACATTAGATTTATTTCTTTGTCGATACGAAAGTTAGATTTATATTGATGTTCATTAATGATTATAGCTGCAGTACCTTCTTTTCCTGGGAGGTATTTCTCTACATTATCAAAAAGATACTTAAATGCCTCTTCAAAGTCATTAACATTTGAATCTGCTATAATTTGTCTAATAGTATTAAATTTAGGGGATTTACCTTTAAGTTCCTCCACAATAGCATCCAAATAGTTAGTAGATATTAATAAGGAATTGTCAACTTTTAGTTTTCCTGTTTTGCTGCTTGTTTGAATAGTGTTAAGCATTTTACGCAAATCAGGATAATATTGTTTGACAATACTACCAATGGCATTCGGTTCATAACTTATATTTTCCTTATCACAAATACCAGCTAAATGGATTGCTATTTCCTTTTTTGTTGGAGGGACTATTTTTAATACTTGACATCTTGATTGCAGAGGATCAATAATACGCTCTACAAAATTACACGTCATAATAAACCTTGTCGTACGAGAGAAAGTTTCAATGATATTACGAAGGGAGGCTTGCGCCTGAATAGTAAGAAAATCAGCTTCGTCTAAAATAACCACTTTAATGGGTTCAAATGACATTGTACTAGCAAATCCTGATACTTTATCTCTAATTGTTTCAATACCTCTTTCATCTGAGGCATTAATATAAAGGTAATCGCAATCAAGGTTTTTAATACAAATTTTTGCTAAGGTAGTCTTACCTGTTCCAGCTGGACCATAAAATAAATAATTTTGAATATCGTTGGCTTCTAATTGCTTAGAAATAGTTTCTTTTAGACTAGAACTACCTACGTAGTTTTCAAGTGAAACTGGGCGATATTTTTCATTAAATAGTGTATTAGTTTCCATATTCCCCGTAAATTGAATATTGTTTAATTGGTTCTGGTTTTACTTCTTCTTCTGTTGTTGATATAGCATATAATTCACTTTTTAATGGAGCTAATCTATATTCTCCTCTAAATCCTGTTTTAGTCATATATGCTTCTAATGTATCAGTTAGGGATTTGTGTAACGGACCATCAGGTTCATTAGCAACTAATCTCCATTTATCCCCTGGAGGAACTCTACGAGCAATTAAAATATACTCTTCTTTTGTTATTTTTTCCATAGGTATAATATACGAAAAATAAATGGGGAAGACAAGCTTCCCCAATTAAATTATTTAGATTCTGCTACAGATGCTTTTTTATAATCTGTAATTACTCTCTTAATTGCTTGTGCTGCCTTTCTAGCCCGTCCTTGACTTGCTTTTGTGGTTCCTACATGCTCTTCTGCTAAAATATTGAAGTTCGCTTCAATAATTTCAAAAATTTCTTGTTTTGTCATTCTTTTTTATTTATTTATTAATTATTAATTATTACATCATTCCTCCTTGAGCATTGTTTTGCAACATTGCCATTTTGTCAGAATCCGATGATTTATCTTGAGTTAATGTACATTCAGTTAATAATACTGTTCCTGCAATAGAAGAAGCATTTTGAAGTGCTAATCTAGTTACTTTAGTTGGATCAATAATCCCCGATTCTTTAAAGTCTTCAATTAATTCAGATTTAAGGTTATATGATTCCCAAGTGCTATTATTCTTAATAATATCACGAGCTAAAATTTGTGAATCAATTGATTCAATCCCTGCATTTTTTAGGATTTGTTCAAATGGTGAACCACAAGCATCAAATACAATTTGGGCTCCAATACTACCTAAATTAATAGCTTGACGAGCAACTAAAAGTGCTTTTCCACCTCCAGGTACAATGCCTTCTTCAATAGCAGCCTTAGTAGCATGTAAGGCATCATCCACTCTATCTTTCTTCTCTAACATTTCAGTTTCTGTATTTCCACCTACGTGTACAATAGCTACACCACCAACAAATTTTGAAAGTCGGTTTTGTAATTGTTCTTTCTCGTATGGGGTTTGAGATTTTCCGATTTGTGTTTGTAGTTCATCAATACGTGCTTCAATTCCTTCTACTGTTCCTTTTCCATCAACAATTGTTGTTTTTTCTTTTTCTACAGTTACTGTTCTTGCTTCACCAAACCAATCCCAACTAAATTTATCAAGCTTCATTCCTTTATCCTTACTGAATACTTGACCTCCTGTTGTTACCGCTATGTCTTCTAATATTAATTTTCTACGGTCCCCAAAATCTGGAGCTTTAACAGCACATACATTAACTGTACCTCTCATTTTATTAACAATAAGAGTAGCCAATGCCTCGTTATCAATATCTTCAGCAATAATCAATAATGATTTACCTTGACTTGATACTGCTTCTAAAATTGGTAATAATTCTTTAACTGTGTTTAATTTATGATCCATTATCAAAATAGCTGGATTATCTAGAAAACATGACATTGAATTGTTATCAGTTACAAAATATGGAGATTTATAACCTCTATCAAACTGCATTCCTTCTACAGTTTCTAAGTAAGTATCACCTGTTTTTGATTCTGCTATATGTACAACACCTTCTAAACCAACTTTTTCAATTGCTTGGGCAATTAATTTACCGGTTTCTAAATCATTATTAGCAGATATAGTTGCGATTTGTTCTAATTGGTCCTCAGATGAAATATCTTCTGAGATGTTATCTCTTAATTCTTCTATTACTTCTTTTGTTGCAACATCAATTTGTCTTTTAATTGATACTGCGTTTTTTCCACTATCTAAGTGGCTTAATCCTAAAGAAATCATGTCCCTTGCTAATAAAGTTGAAGTTGTAGTACCATCCCCTGCTTTATCTGCTGTTTTAATAGCTGCTTGTTTAATTAATAGTGTTCCTAATGCTTCACTAGGATCATTTAATGAAAACGCTTTAGCTACTGTAACTCCATCTTTAGTTGATTGAGGTGGTTCCATTTCATTTTTGAATATAACAACATTTCTACCATTTGGTCCTAATGTTGATACTACAGCATCCGCTAGTTTATCAATCCCTACTTTTAATTTTGTTCTGGCATCTTTGCCGTATAAAATTTTATTCTCCATTATTATTTAATTTTTAAATGTTCTTCATCAATTTCACTTAATTTGGTTTCAGCTAAAATATCTTCAACTTCAACAGTTTCTTCTACTTTGGCTAATACTTGGTTTTCAGAACCAATATAATATTCGGTTCCCTCAAATGGGAGTTTTGTAAATCCTTGTGTTGGAAGTACTACTTTATCCCCAATTTTTACTTGTGGTTCTAGTTTGACACCTGAAATTGTGTATCGTCCTGGACCTACAGCTACAACTGTACCAAAGGTGTTTGTATCTTTCCCCATGTCTGGAACGATAATGTTCCCATAAACTGTTTCTTCAGTTTCAATGGGTTTTACAATACATGCATCATAAAATGCTACTAAGTTTTTCATCAATGTAATTTTTAAGGTTATTTGTTATTGTTTTAAAATTGGTAATATACTCGTCTAAATTCTTATGGTCTACTAAATTTGATTGTAATTCTGCTATTTTCATTAGAGCAGCTCCTATAGTAGGATAGTAATACAAAGACTTTTCATATGTTTTAGCATTCCCTTTAGACCTAAAATGAGATGCATCCGAAGTTACATTTTGTTTTACAGTATAACTGTACTCATCTTTAGTAATAAAGAAAGGTTCTAAGTGGGGATCGGTAATAGTCTGAATTGACTTTCGTTTTGTTGTCATATAACTGATTTTAATTAGACGTGAATATACGAATAATATTGCGCTAGGACACGCTTTTTTGGTAAAACTTTTATTTTATTTTGATTGTTTTTGCTTTTTTAGATTCCGCAATTGGAATAAATAGATGAAGCAAACCATCTTTCATTTCAGCTTCTAATTTCTCTAGTTCGAATTTAGATGCTACTTTATAACCTAAGTTAAAAGATCTGGAGGCTAATCCTTTATAAATGTAGCCACTATAATCAAACTCTTCGTCATTAGGTTTATTATAGATAATCTTCAAAAGATCTCCATCAATTTCTAGTTGAATGTCTTTTTTAGTTAGACCAGTACAAGCAACTTCAAAATGAAGTCCTTCATCGTCATAAAAAATATCTAGTGGGTGTGGTTGTTTGTTTTCAAACGTTGTTGGTTGGAAAACTCCGTCTGTCTTAAAAAGATTACGGAATAGTAAGTCGAACGGTGTCCGTTCATTGAATAATGTACTCATATCATTTAGTTTTTGTGAGGCCAAAGCTCTCGGTTTATTATTTGTGAATATAACTGCATGCCCTAGCTATACAATATTAAATTCGGTTATACATATATAAAATTATTTCCCTGTATTAAAGAAAAATACTTGTGTTAATCTAGCTGTATCTATATTATGTCCAAAATAAACAGGTGCGGCATGTATTAATTGAGCATCCCATATTACTAGTCTATTAAACACATTCCCAACTTCATCAACTTTAACATAAGGAGTTTGATCAACCCATTTAATACCATCAAACATATGTACAGGATCAGATGCGTGTCTACCCCCAGTTTTTTTATGTGCCCAAAATGAAGTACCCGCTTCGTAGGGTGCATCTGGGTTTAGGTATAAAGCTCCAGCCCAAGATTGGTTGTCTGCATGATAAACACCTGGTATCCCTGCTTTGTGAGATTGGAATCTAGCGTTCATACCCATATTTTCCCAATCTGTAATTTTTTTACCAATAATTTCTTCAAAGGTATTTTTTAACCCTTCCCAAAAGAATTGTTTTCTAGTTCTTAATCCTAAAAAACCTTCATCATCATGAAACCATTGTTGAAGAGCAAATTCTCTAACCTTTAATGGGTCAGTGAAAAAGTTATCTACTATAAACACCCTTTTATCATAGGAAGGGTTAATAGGAAATTGGTCTGTTTTTATAGTACCCCAATCGCTTTTAGGATTACTATCTTTAATTTTGTTGTTCATTTCTTGCTACGTAATATATACTAGTTAAATCTTCGCTTTCAAATTCTAATTTTAACATTCCTTTTTTAGATAATTTAAAGGAACTTTTAATCATATCTTTGTTAGAATTAAGGATATTTTTAAATATTTCTGAATCAAACGGAATTGGATCATTTAATAGCTCATCATCAATTCTTCCTTGGATCTTATATTGTATTTTGTTTGAATAATTATTACCATCCCCAAATGTAAATTCACTTAATAAAATCCCATCAGCATCTTTTGAGGCATTGATTGTAAAGTAATTATAATCTGATAAAGCATTTTTTGCCTTAATTAAATTTGAAATATCATCTGGGCTTAATTCTAATTCCATTTCCCAAACTTCAGGGTCATTATACATTTTAATTTTTGGGATAATTAAAGGATCACATAAAGAATATATTACATCAAAACCTAAATCTGCAATACTAAGTTTATTTGATAATGCTCCTAGACTATCAGTAGTAATTAACAATTCACCACTTGTTATAGATATTAACTTATTAAGTTTATTTGTATCAAAAATACCTAGTTCACAATCTTCCAGATCAAATTTGTTTAATTCTACCTTACATGCCCTACCTGATTCGCCAGCATATACTACTAATTTATTATCGTTAACTCTCCATTTTACTGAATTAAATTTACCATTAAGGTAATATTTGGAAATGAATGAAGTTAATAAATTTTTATTTACCATTATTTTTATTTTTAAATTTCAAAAGATTCTAAAGCGTTTACATAAGGGTTTATATCAAATGACCATTGAAGGTCACTAAAAAACCCCTCTAGTTTATTTAATAAAATAGATTCAAATATCATTTTTCTGTCTGCATAAACAGCTAAAAAATCCTCTATCTTTTTAGGCATATCGTGTTCTACAAATGCTATAGCTTCAATTTTATATGGGTTATCTTTTAAGTATACCCATTTAATCTTATCAGCATCCGTGATTAAATTATGTTTTCTATCTAAACCCCAAAATTTAAGTAAATCATTATATTTAATAGAAGCTCGTACAGATGCAGGAGCACCTAACATTCTTTTAACTCCTGGGGTTGTACTTGGTACTTGAATAATTTCTGTAAATATTTCTCCGGCTAATGGTTTCCTTCCAGAATATTTAGATATTTTCTTTACAGATGTTGGGTTACCTAACTGAGATAAAGGTATAGTACCATCAAGTATTTGTTTTCTAAATACTTTTATTTGATCTATAATAATATCTTTATTTTCGCCTTTAAGTACTTGTTTTAAAATCCCATTAAAAAATTCTCCTAATATAGGTGGAAAATTTGCCTTCATAAACTCTAAACCTTTAATATCTAGTGTCTCTTTAGCAATACCCTCTTGTTTTGTAATCCATTGAGCATACCTTCTTGTATTTCTAAAATAAGCAGAACGGATAACACATTCAGTTTTCATTTCTAACCAATGAGGTTGTTCAAACCAGTCAAACTGTTTAACATTAAAACAATCTACGGCTAAATTATCATAATGTTCTGTAATAATATCTTGGTATTTTAATGCTACTTTTTCTAAAATATCATCCTTTTTATTATCTTCAAATTCTTCAAAATTTGGGTATAAGTGAAGTAATAATGGTTCGGCATTAAAGTAATTAGAATCAGTATCAACATAAGCACAATAATTTTTGTCTTCTGTATCGCAAATAAACCAAGGTGTTTCTTCTAAATATTTCATTAATATCCTTTATATGATTTTTCTTCTACTAATCCTGACGATGTTAAAATATTAATTAATTTTTTAACTTCACATCTTTTATCATTGGTAATATACACAGAACGAGCCAGTTCTACAAATTCTTTGTCAAATCTCTTCTCACGTTCGCAATCTCTAATCCAATCTTCTATATCCCAAAGTTCACCATTAATCTTAGCTAATTCAAGATAATGATTTTGGAGTTGACCATCGGATTTTTCAAATAATTCTACAACTAAAGGGTTTAAAGCATCAAATTCATTCTGAATATTAATTAACTTATTTTTATCTTTTATAGTTAATAGTTTTATTTCTAAAATTGATATTTTATCTAATAATTCTCCGTTTGATACTTCTACTAACATATATATTTGGTTTTAAAATGTTCTTTCACCTGGTAATGGTGGTACTGTTATTGGTTTGTTTCCGTTTGAATCTAAATCACTTCTTTCGATTAATTCTACTTTATATTTTATACCTGCTACTTTAAATGTACCACCCTGCTTAAGCATTTTTCTAAAAAAGTTTTCTTGGGTTTCACTCCAACCCTCACTTCTAGAAATTAGTTCTTCTTTAGGGATAATTCCACCTTCTACTGTGATTATTTGGTTACTTCTAATTGATTGTTTTTTAAGTGTCATATTATTATGCGATTTATGCGCGTTTTACGCGCGTTTAACGCGCTACCTCTATTTTTGCGCGAGTTTATATATCTAATTTTACTTCGTTTCTAATAACTTTATTCATATGTTTATTAGCACATAAAGCAGATTCTTGTATAATTCTGTGACCACTTAATGTAATTGCTTCACTTAAAATAGCATAATTCATTCCATACCTAAATGAAGGTAAAGCAGTAGCCCCATACAAACTATTAAGTAAAATCTTCATAGTATATTGCATTAAATGGTAATATTCTCCTTTTTCTTTATCACCAGATTTATATGCTTCTTTCATTTTACCTTTATATAACTTTCTTTCAGTAAACCACTTATGTAATACTGTAGACAGGGTTGACTGTCTGTCTGTAGTAAACATAGACCCATTAGCTGAAAGAGTTAAGTTATTTTGGTCAATCATCTTTATTAATCTCTTAACATCAACTCTAGCTTGTATTCCCTTATGGTTTTCAACTATTAATTCTTCTTCAGGATCACGTTCTTTTAGGTCATTAAGACCTAACCTATTATTACGGTCGTCAGCATCTATAATACGACCCTTATAAGTTTCTCTACCTATGTTTAAAGACATAATTATAGAAGGGTACAATGATGTTAAATCCTCATCAAACATATACTTATACAACCCAGCAGTAGGACAAAATAAATAACCACCAGCATACCCCTGTTTTTTCATGGGATTACTTTCTTTATTATTTGGTACAATGCCTTGACTTAATAAATAAGCTGAAATTGCTCCATCTTGTGTTACACTGTTAAAATATACTTCACTATAATTATGTTTTCCTTTATGAGATATATTTTTAGTCAATGCAATATATTGTAATTTTTCATCCAGTAGTTTTAAAATCTCAACATCCCTAAAGTTATATTTAACAAACTTATTTATATCATCTGCGTATAAATCATTAAGATTACCATCATATTCAATCTTCTTCATACCAGCATATTTTTCACCAATAGCATCTAATTTCCAACTCGGTTCATCCTTCCAACTATACTTTTTATGTAAACGAATGTAATCTAAAGACTCAATCCCTTTAATATCAACAAACATATTCTGTTTAAAGAAAAATTTACTGTATTTTTTTGAAGTAACAGGTTCTTCCAATATCCCATAAAGGGGTGACATTTGGTCAGCAATGTCCTTTCCACATACGTTACAAATTCTATGGTAAGTGTAAGGGTTATCAAAATAATCACTATTGTAACCAATTAATATGTCCGGTCTAATATCTTGAATAACCTCTACCCAAAACATTAATAATTCTCTTTCTGTTTTAAATGCAACAACTTTCTTTGTTTGGTCATTGTCTATTTTAACTTTACCTTTTGGGTCTAATACTAAACACCCCCAACTATCTGATTGTTTGTGCCAAAATGCTATTGAAGTAATAGGCATAGGGGCACTTGCAATATATTCTTCAGTTAATGCTCCTCCAATTTCACACTCAATATCATAAAATAATTCCTGGTGTCCTGTAGATGGTTCATCATTAGTTCCATATCTTTCAATAAGGAATTTTTGATGGGCGTTCATATCATGAAAATGTAAATTGGGGGTATTTTTATGTCTATAATCTGGGTTTTTAGAGTGGAACCAATTAGTTGTTGGTCTTAAAGATTCACCATTTATACCCTTAATAGTATAGTTGTCTTCATCTTCTACATAAGCAATATCTTCAAATGGTATCGTTTGGTGTGTACCATCGGATTCCCATAAATGCATCTCCCATATATTGCTTTTGATTTTTCTTCCTTTGTAACACTTTTTATACATTTATAACCTTTTATATTTGGGTAAATATACGAAGGCTCCCTACGGGAGCCTAAGTTTTATATAATTGTTTCTGCTAGATAATTTTTAGCTAATTCTTCTGTTGTAAAGAACTGTGATAAATCAGGTCTAAAGTAATTTATATTCTTCATTACCTTCCTATCCCTTGTTCTATATACAATCCAATAATCACCTACTTTTTCACTATGGCATGGCTCAGCTTGTTCTTTAGAGCGGAGGGTGATAGTCTCCATGGCTTCTTCCTCAGATATGCAAGATTTTGACATATTACTTGCTTGTACTTCTTGATACGCGGGCCATATCTTATCCTTAAGACCATGTAACATAGTACCGTTCCCAGTGGCAACATAAGTAAGGTCACACAAAGCATCCAAAACTTCCACGATGTTTCCGTTTTCGCAAGCTTGTCTATATTCTTCGAGTTCCTCAAGTACAAAGTCGTATACAAATTGCCACTCCTTTTTTTCTGGTATTGTTGGTTCATAAGCATTTGGTTTTCCAAACGTACTGTTAAAGATTTCTACTTCATTAACAAAAGGCACATCGGTGTTTTTCTTTTGTGGATCATCAAACCCAAAATCTAATTGATTACTCATTAAGATATTATTTTAATAATTTTTGTTTTTACTACTTTATTTACTTCAAAGTTGCTTTCACCTTCAAATTCTTTAAAGACTTTAGCTTCTGCATCAGTAGGTGATACTGCTTCTACTAAATATTTTTCAGTAATCTTTTGTATTCTACCTTGCTCGTTTTCTAATGTGATTTTTACATCTACTTGCCAATAATTCATAATTTTCTTTGTTTATTTATGTTTATTAAATTTAAATTCTTCCATTTTTTTACCCACCATATTAGTATTTTCTTTAGGCATTGTCAACCCCCCAATATAATTACCATCTGCTAGATGAGAAAATTCATCTTCAGATTTGTAAAATTTATCTGCTTTATCTCTCCATTCTTTAGCTCCGGGTTTGAGATAATCCTGAATAGGTTTTGAATCTTTAGTTTCCCAAGGATAAATTAACCATTCATCTCCTTCATGTATGTCAGCCCACATACTAGGTTGAAAACATGATGTGTGGGGTTTATAATGTAATACTGCTGTCCAAACACCTGGGGCTTTTTCTAATGTAACCCCTGAATCACATATGTCGTCTACTACTAAAGTATTAGGTAAAATAACATCAGTATAAGGTAAACCTAATTTATGTGATATTAATACTGCTGGAATTAATCCTCCTCTAGCGATACCATGAACTGAATCTATGTTAGGTTGATCATGTCGGATTTTATTACATAAGTCATCAACCGCGTCATTAACATCATCCCAACTAAGAAATATTTTATTGTCTGCTTTTAATGCCATTTCTCTTATATATTATGTCCTCCGTTATTAATTTTGATTGAATCAAAATATTCTTTACGGGCTAAATTTGTATTATCTTTAAATACACCTGATGCCTTAGTTGTAATCATTGAAGCACCTTGATGTTTAACACCTCTACAACTTACACAATTATGCCCTGCTACTACAGTTACAATAACTCCTTTATTACCCTCAGTAATTTTTTCTACTGCATTATGAATAGCTGATGTTAATTGTTCTTGTATTGCTCCTCTTCTACCAAATAACTCTACAATTCTATTTAGTTTAGATAAACCAATTACTTGACCATCTTCTCCTGATATGTATCCAATATGAACAACACCATCTATTGTTTGGTGATGATGAGAACACATTGAAGTTAATGGTATATTACGTTCAATAATAATACCATCATAACCATCCGATGGGAATGAAGTTATTGGGGACATTGCTGTGTATCTACCGGCCCATAAATCGTTGACATATGCTTTAGCTACACGTTTAGGAGTTTCCATTGAATTTGGATCACTTTTCCAATCACATTTTAATGCTGTTAAAAAGGCACCAAAGGCCTCAGTTGCATCTTCAATCATGTGTTGTTTTTGTAAATCATTTAATGGGAATCCAGGTGCTACACCATTGGCAAACCCTTCTTGTACCACTTCTAACTCTTCGTGGATTTTTCTACGTTTGTTCATTTATATAACTTTTTATTTTATCAATTAAAACTAACACCTCGTCTGGTTCCATAGTTATGGCACAACAGACGTTGATGTTCTCTTCTATTTCCCCCAATATACGAAGGGCTTCTTGCTTATCCACTATACTTCACGTTGATCTTCAAAAGCAATAATATGTGGTCTCCAAGTCATTCTATAACCATTATCTCTAACCCAATCAAATACTAAAGGATACGATTTAAATAATCCTTCTCTTGAATCTCCAGCAGGCATAAACCATACTTTATCTTGTGGTACATCTAAAATCTCTAAACATTCCATAATTTCAGCTAGTGCTTGTTTATCTTTACCATCCCAAACTGGTTTAATATGGTAGTCTGAATGGTATGCTATTGAGTTTTTCATTGCCTCATAATTAAGTCTAAGCTTATTATGTCTATTAACCATTTTTTGGTCGGTAATAGTACCTTGAGGTGTTTCTACCCCAACGACTGGTATAGAATTACTAAACTTAGGACTAATAGATAATAAATGAATAGGATGGTCAGTGGCGAGAAAATGAGATCCCTCAGTTTCAATAGTAATGAATATATCATTTTCATGAGCAAAATGTGTTAATTCGTTAACTAAGGCACCATGCATAGTTGGTGAACCCCCAGTTAACATCATCTCTTTAATGTGTGGGTTTTTGGCATAAGCATCTTTAATATCATTAAAGTTGAATTGTCCTTTTTCAGGGTGTATTGAAGTATACCAGGAATCGCACCACCCTCCTTCGCCAAAATAGCAACGGTGTGTGCAACCCGTAGTTCTAATTACTACTGTTGGATAACCTGCTCTACTACCTTCTGATTGTACTGCAGTGTAAACTTCTACGATAGGTAAATTCTTATCGTAATCTTCGATTCTTTTTAATTGTTTGTGTTCCATAATTTTTTTGAGTGGTTTTTTATTCACTATTGTTTTAAAAATTTATAATTTTTTGGTAAAAATGTATTATCTTCTATTTTAATTTGAGTTATCTTAGCATAATCTCTCCCAAATAAATCCTGTTTTTTTTGAATTTTTTTAGTAATTACATTAACATCATTTATACTAGGTATATTATACTCTTGATGTGAAAAATTAGATAATTTATCACTTATGCTTTTTGGATCACCAAAATATGAAAAATGCCATCCCGCCTTTTTAGTAAAATTAGTAGTCGCTAATCTTAATTTATGGGGATAAGGGTTTTCTTTAAAGTGAAAATAAGATATGGCTTTAGGGAATCTCCACCTTGCCTCTTTCTTATAACACTCCATGTTGTAATAGTACATATCATACTCTAGAGAATGTAATTCTAAAGTGTTAATTAACTTTAAATCAGGAATAATATCCACATTTAAAATTTCATCAATATCAGAAATTAAAACAATGTCTCCATCTAATAGATTTAGTTTACCTAACCCTTTACTTATACAATTTCTTTGGAACTCCTCTGAATCCCAAGCTGATTTATGGGATTCAGTTTCATTCAACTTAACATAAGTAATTTTGTCTATATATTCTCTAAAACGGTAAATGTGTTCTTGGAAAAAATACTCTTTGTCTTTGCCTGTAAAAGATTTATTGGATTCTACTATTACAAATTGGTCTACATAATCATAATGTTCCTTAAGTCTAAACTCTAACATTTTGACTTCATTGTAAAATAAAAAACAATCAATAACCTTTTTATTCGGCATAGTAAGCAGCGTTTTTTCCGTGTTCCATAAATTTAACTTTAATTACCCTAACTCTATGGTCAGTTTCAGCCTTTACAAATTCATTAAGTTTATTAAAAATATATTTAGCAAAACTTTCTGCCCCTGTAGCTGGAATTACTCTGACTTGGGCTACGTTTGCTTCATCCATCTGTTTAAATGCTTCTACCCATGGATCATCTTCTGCTACAATCATTGTGTGATCAAACATATAATCCATCCATAATTTTGGTTGTTTACCGTCAATTAATGTCTTAGCTCGTTTCATACCGCCAAAATCCCATACCCAGTTTCTTTCATCTAAATCACCTTCAAAGTATACTTTAAATGAAATACCATAACCGTGTACAAATCTACAGTGTGTTGTTTCTGCTTTCCACTGACGGAACACTGTACTAAACCCGTCAAATACTTTACTTGATTGAAATTTACCCATTTGTTGTAGTTTTATTTGTTATTGGTGTTGTACTATCAGTTCCTGTAGTTGTATACCAAGGTTGACCTGGTCTATAAGGATCATAAGTCCAATCTGGTGTGTTTATCTCTCTATAAGGTACAGGTACAAAATTAGTGCCTCCTTTTTGATTTATTGCCTCTAGTAGTATTTTGGCATCTGCACTACTAATTGTCCCATTGCTGACTCCTTCTAAGATTATATCTAATGATGTTCTAGCCATTATAAAAGTTGATTATTTGTTGTTCAGATTGTACACCTGTTGCTCGGTTTTTAACTTCACCATTTTCTAGTAAAATTAAAGTTGGGATATTTCTTACTCCATATTTAATAGATAAATCTTGATCTTGATCTACATCAATCTTACGATAATTTATTTTACCTTCAGATTTTAGTTTTTCCATTCGTGGTGATAACATTTTACAAGGTTGACACCAATTTGCACTAAATTGTAATATTTCTTTCATAATTTTAATTTAAACTAATTCTTCTATAATTCCTATTCCTTCACTTAATATAAGTAAACCTACGGCGATATCCAAGCTATAACATAAAGAAATGTAACCTAAGATACGAATACCCGATTTAATAAAACTGATTTGTTGATGCTTCTTTGCATCTGGTAGTTGTTGTTTCATAATTTATTTAATATTTTGTAGTGGTAGGGATTCAATAAGGGTTCACACATCAAATGCTACCTATAAACTTATTTACTGCCCTACCTTTTCGACTACGTTAATTTTAGTTATCCCACTAGGACTCGAACCTAGACTAACAGTACCAAAAACTGTAGTGCTGCCAATTACACCATGGGACATTACTGTAGGCGACCGGTTATGACCAATCCTTAATCCCATGAAGGAACATATATCCACAATGTGGACCTACTTAAAGAGAGACATTTCGGGTCTTTCAAGGTTTCTGATTGGGTGCAATTAGAGACGCCTAGCTACTACAAACCTTTTTTCGCTAATTAATTCTCTCTACTTCCCAATTACAGCTTCACTATCTCTCTCTTATAACCTACTTACCGTGTTGTGCAAGTATTTGTTTTACGTGTGCTTCTGCTACTTCGTAATCAACCACTCCAGTTTCATCCTCATAAATGACAGGATCTTTTCTCCCCAAAGCAATAAAAGCCTCAATCCTCTCAACACTAGAAGCAGACTTATAATCACTATTTCCCGAAGGATAAGGCTTATAAGAAGTATTTGTTCTTTTATATACTTCATCGAATGATAAACCGAGTTCCTCAACCAATTTTTCTCCATCTTGTAATATTGTGAATTTATTACCTTTAATATAGGGTGTGAAATAACCTACTTTTTCAGCATTCCAATTACCTTCACGAAACGCCTTATCATCTGCATCTCTAAACTCTTGTCTGCAATCAGGATAAACTTCGAAATCCCCAGCATGTACTCCTAAAGCAATATCACAAGTTTCTCCTGTTCTATTTGCTACTGATAATGCTACAGCTTGTGTAATAGAAGCAAATATTTTATTTCTATTAGGTACAACTGTTTCTTTCATATTATCATTCTCATAATGTCCTTCTGGTACATCATCCCCACCTTCAACTAATGCTGAATCTAGTAAATCTGCTAATCCATCTAATTTAATTTGGCGATAATTTACTTCAGAATATAATTCAGAATACCCCTCCATATTTTCACGAATGTTAAATACTCTTGTTGGGTTACCATTTACATAATCTACTAATTGTTGAGCTCTTTCTAATTCTACTCTGTGTTTTTGACCATAATCAAAGCTGATAGCGGTACAAGTGTCGTAATCTTTTAATGCTCTAAGTAGTAAAGTACTTGAATCCATTCCACCTGAAAGACTAATTACACAATGTTTTTTTGTTTTACTCATAATTTATTTAAATTTATAACTGCCAGGTATTTTGCGTATAGGCAAACGCTTGATTAAATTTACATTTTATATATGATCGAACATACGAAAAAATAGTTGAAAATCCAACTCCTCCTATGAGAAGTGTCAATAGGTTTGGATGGTAGTGCTCTCCACAAAGACCTAATGCGTGTCTTATAAATTCTGCCATATTATATTTCTTTCATTACTTTATCTAATCTCTCTTGGAGGATTTCGAATGCAGGTTCAATTACATCACCCCAAAAATATTCTTGATCTTCATCATCATCAATACTTTGTTCTTCCGAAATTATCTGCCCATAGTATACTTCGAATACTCCTATTGGTTGATGTCCTTCATCCCAGTATTTACCTGATACTTTGATTTCATCATCAATTTCAGCCATTTGTCTATAAATTTCTAAAATCATATCTGATGGTGGGTACCAAGCTGTATCTAAATAAATTTCACATCTATTATCACTTGAACGATAAATACCTTCATCCCAAATTTGGATCCATTTTGAACCAACTTTATCAATAAATAATTCAGCATCTGCTCCAAATTCATCAGCGATGTGAGGATTTTCTTCTTGATTTGGGTAAGGACCATCATGACATTTATCAAATCGTTCTACAAAATTATCAATTGCTTCCTTAGATCCTTCTATATAGATCTCTGTTCTATTGCTATTTGCCATAATTTATGCCTTAAAAATTTCTTGGATTTCAAAAAATTCCTTTAGAAATTCTTCGTTATATAAAAATACTTCCATACCATTAAACTCTAATAACCTTTTTTTATAAGGTTGTTTTTTTAATTGTGCGTAAGCATTTAATCTTAATCCTGTCCCGTCTTTATCTGCGTGACCTTGGTAATCGAAAAGTGACATCATAACTGTTTGGTTTTTTAATTGTTTCTAATACGTAAATATACGACAGGTATACTGGGTATCCTAGTTTTATGTGATAGGTAGATTGTTTATTTTTCTAAATTTTTTAAGATTGTGAATAATATTTAAATAATCTAATTCATCATATATCATATCAAAATGATCATTCATGTTTGCCTTTGGTTTTGAATTTAAACCATGGTCCTCATACCAAGTGCCTTCTAAAGCAGCCATTATTGGGTTTGAAGTATCAATTGATTCAATTCGAGGATGATTATCATACCAACCAAATTCTTGTGGTATAGCACAGCCTAATAAATGTAATTTAACATCTTTTAAATGGTCTAAGTTTAATAATCCTTGTACAAATCGTACTCTACCTAATGCTTTTCCCATATCCACATTGGTGTGTGGGAAGAAATCATTATACCAGGTAGCACCGTAAGATACACATAATTTATCGTAACCTAATTCCCTTAATAACCCAGCACATAAATAGGCGTCATTTTTATCCTTACCTTGAATTACTGCTATCTTTTTAGTTTTTTCTGGGAATTCAAATTGTTTCCAATATTTGGCTTGTGATGCTGTTTGATGACAATCCATCCAAACATCCGGTACCATAAATTCATCTGGTTCTAATTCGTTAACCCAATATTTTAATCTATCAAAATCATATGCTTCTCCTAATTCGTGGAGTGAGTTATCCATTATAATATATCTCCCCTTAGTTTTTTCTTCATAGAAGAAGTTTTTGTAATCCTCGTCTATATCCAATAAATGGGGGAGGCAGTATGAATACGAATTGAATTCTCGTGATATTGTTAATAAACATCTAGGTACTTCGTGTGATACCATCATATACTATTCTTTTTTATAATGTTAATTAAAGCTTTCAAATCACCAATATTTTTAATTACACAGGATGGAAAGTCAAATATAGATGCTTCCCATCCATCCTTTACTGCTTCATCATTAGGATTTGTAATTAAACAAATATCACCTATATCAAGTGTATAGTAATGCCAATCTGTATCGTGTCCTGAGCTTTCCACTGTTTCATGTTGTACTTCAAATCCTAAATCTTTAATTTCTTGTTCTTTCATATTTTAAATAATTCGTAATTACTATTTCCTGTCTTAAATTTAATATAATCCTCTCGTTGTTCTACAATTTCTGTTACTGTTGTAGTTTGCCAAGTAAATGAGTGATTGAATGGTGACATAATTAAACTTCTACCAATTGCAACTTCTTGAAATTGTTCTTTGAAAGTACCATCTTCATTCCACTCTATCCATTTAACACCCTTGGATTGTTTTGTTAATCCATCTCGTTCTCTTACAAGTTTCCAATTGAATTCATTGTCAATTACGATGTGCTGTAAAATTCCATCCTCATCTATTAATAATGGTATTTTAGTTTGTTTTAGTTTGCTCATAATTCAAATATATTTCCTTGACTACTTAATTTACCAAATTTTCCATCAGTAACTACAGAACCGTTTGAGAATATAGTATCTAAACCATATACCTTTCTAGTACCTGCATTTACTATATCTTTGTTGTTGTGGATGTGACCAAATAACATTAGTTTTGGTTTTACTTCCATAACTCTATTCATTAGTGATTTATCACCACAATGCTCCATAATATTATTTCTATCATAGGACAAATCTAACACCCCTCGTGGTGGACCATGGCAAATAACAATATCAGCATCGTCTGGGATTGCTCTTCCCCAAATTCTATCCAACTTATTTCTAGCTTTCATGAAAGCCCACTGATTAAACTGAGGAGTATGTGGAGATCCAAAGATCTTAATACCTTCTATTTCATAAGTTTCGTTTTCTAAGTATACAATGCCGTGTTCATTAAAGTCTGCTTTAGTTACTAACTTTTTTTCAATTGATGTATCATGATTTCCGGCAACATATACTTTATACTTTATGTCTAAACTACTAAACCAGTCAATAAATCTTCTTACTTCAGGTTCATTTGTATAAGGGTCTCTTGGGTTACTACAATCTCCACTATGAATAACCATATCAATACCTTCTGGTATTTGTAGTAATTCATGGAACCCATGTGTATCACTAATGTGTAGAATTTTCATATTTTATTTATTTTAAGAACCAACTAAATGCATTCTTTATTATTGTAACTGTTACCTCATGATATACAAACCACTTAATCCAAACAAATGGCCAAAATAATAAATCGAACAATGTCCACAAAAAACCACCGTGAATACTATGTCCTATTATTGCAGTTGGTATTCCAAGTATTATACTTGGAAATTTTAAGCTAAAATTGGACTTATTATGTTCAAAATTGAATTTCATTATATAACTTTTTTAGGTCGTCCTCTACGCTTTAGGGGATAAGGCATATGGACTATTTTGTACTTCTCTTCTATAATATAATAAAGATCTATCAGTTCTCCACTACATTTGAAAATTTCTTCATAAACTTGTTCTTCATTGCATCTAAAATGAACAGTAAATGCTTTTATTAATAATTCTAATTTACCGTTTTCATCTTTTTCAAAATCCTCGAGTAAACGTTTTCTACGAGAACGTAATAATGATGTTTCTTCAACATATCTTCCTATATCATCACCATACTTAGCAGCAACGTCATTCATTTCATGCTCACACCAATCTGCCTGGTATTTGTAATGTGAATAATCAAAATCACCATTTAATATACGATCACGAAATAATGCTCTATTATCTAGGGGTTTATTTGGGTTATCATACATTCTCCACCACCTAAAGGCATTGTAGTTTAGTTTACGTAACTTAGAAAACTTTACATCTAGTTGTTTTCTGGTAGTTGTTGGTTTGTATGGGCTATTCATTAATAAAAAATCCACATTGAAAAATAAAACAATATTGATAGTGTACTCATAAGCACTACAGTTTCTACAAATTCTCTTGGGTTTTCTTTAATTGACTTGATAAATTCTTTCATGACCTTTATTTTTTAATTGTTGGCTTTCTTACCAACACGTGAAGATACGAAAGATATCCCGGGTAGCCAAGCCTCCCGCGCATTACTTTAATAAGTTTTTGTTTCGTCGTCTTCCTTTAAGGATAATTTTACTAAATTTGATAAACGTTCTATTTCTTTTTGGAATTCCCCTTCTGGGTTTATATTTCCTCCTCTAAGTCTTTTTATTTCTGCTATCCTAGCTACAGCGGCATCGATTTCAGTAGAATTAACTATGCCATCTTTGTTTAAATCTAGTTCTGAGTAGTGTTCTCCATCATTACCATTTTGACCTATAATCTCCATCCTTTTTTCTGCTGCCTCCCAATCAAAATCTTCATTAACAGGTTTCTTTTCTGCATCAAAGGTCTCTTCCTCAATAAATTCATCCCAACCATCATCCTCTTCAAATTCCCCATATAGGTTTTCTTTGTATTTCTTTTTAGGGTATGCTTTATCAAAAGCAAAATTAGCTGATATTACTAAGGATATGGCTAAAGGATCAAATACAAATATTATTATAAGTAGTAGTACATTTATAATTTTATCCATAGAATAACCCGTCAAACTCGATAGATATTGCAGTGGTCCTAGTTCACCAGCTACTTCGGTGTTATTATCAAGTTCCAGTACTTGTAGTTGGAATTTTTGTAAACTATCTGATGCTACTATTCGTTTTGATTGCGCCAACTTACGATTTTCCTCCTCAATATTAATACGACTTTGCGCCATTCTAAGCTCAGTTGTGGAGATTGTTTGTCTAAAGCCCCCAGATACCGAGGTGTCTCGTACTTGGATGGTCGAAGCTTTTGCATTAGATAAAGTACTAATATTACTAGATATTCTTTCAATTTCCGTATCATATCGTGTTACATCGTTTTGGTAAAAGTCAATTTTTTGTTGAATAAACCCTTTTTGATTTTCTACTGCTGATAGTTTAGAATATGTTTCTTGATATGCAGCACTTAAAAAGCCATAAATACCCATACTAGTAATTAATACTAATATTATAGTAGCAATAGATAAATAAGTTCGTAAAGTTTTATTAATTGTATCCCAATATTGGTACAATAATGAAGCGGTTACTAATTTAGCAAATTCTAATGAACCTGCCATTATTATAACCTCTAAAGAAGCTCCAGCAAATAATTTGCTAAGACCACTTACTGAGTAGAAAGCGGCTGAGGTTGAAACTGACAAAGCCGAAAAGGCTATTAGGAATGGAAACATCCCTTGTTTTATTTTTTCTATCATAGTCGTAAATATAGGAAAGGAGAAGTTGGAATCCAACTAGTTTTTTATACTTTTCTATTCCCTTTATGTTTATCGATTTTATCGAGAAGGATATTCATTAAATCATTGGTAATAAAACCAGCCATTGATGCA
>Ga0208643_1000689_pt1 | contig 21216 bp, 32 predicted proteins | sample VirMetDEL_Nov_12_FD_184516 | JGI IMG/M metagenome (GOLD analysis project Ga0208643, IMG submission 184516) | Aqueous microbial communities from the Delaware River and Bay under freshwater to marine salinity gradient to study organic matter... | ecosystem: Environmental > Aquatic > Marine >... | reverse complement strand
GCAGTAGAGGTTCCAGTAGCTGAAGCAGTAGAGGTTCCAGTAGCTGAAGCAGTAGAGGTTCCAGTAGCTGAAGCAGTAGAGGTTCCAGTAGCTGAAGCAGTAGAGGTTCCAGTAGCTGAAGCAGTAGAGGTTCCAGTAGCTGAAGCAGTAGGTCTTGATACAGATGCCCTAAACAAAGAAGTAGCGAAACTGAAGGCAGAGTATGTTGCCGCATTCACAGCTGTCGTCTCAAACAAAATTATCCGTAAAGGTAAAGAAGAAATCTTTGCCACGAAAATGTGGGATACACGCTTCAATGACTACAAGAAAGACGCGTCAAATGCAGATAAGATTGCCAGTCAAGTTGTTTCAATGATTGACTTAACAACCACAAAAGACATTAGCAAAGAGTTGACTAAACTTAATGACCGTGGCTATGAAATCCAAGTGCAGTTGCACAACAACAAATAAAAACAGGTGGGGCTGGTAATAACTCTAGCCCCACCCCTTGACTAACTAAAATAAAGCCTTATATAACCTATACCAAGTCTTGAAAGGACACACACAATGAAAGCTATCATCGCATCAACAGTAATCGCAATCGCAACTCTGACAGCAACCGTATCAACCGCAGCAAGCCCAGCCTATTGCGATGAGTTCTCAGACTTGATCAAAGTAACAACTCAAGCACGAGACTTAGGCATTGAGGCATCTACAGTCTACCAAAACGGAATAAAAGCTGGGTTGCCTTCAAGTGCAGTTGCTCAAATGATCCAAGTTGTCTACATTGACGGAAAGGCCTTTTCACCAGAAGTCTTAAAGGCAGTATCCTTTGAAGCTTGCTTGAATGGCTAACCCCCCTGAGTGGAAATTATGAAACACCCCCTGAGTGGGAATTATGAAAGGTACTAAAATGAAAGTCAGGCTAATAGCCTACACCCAGCCAGTGAAAAATGAGATCATAGGGCTTGATAATGTCCAAGACCTGATTTCCTACTGCGCTAAGGTGTCTAACCCACAAGGTCAGGCAAATCTATCAACGAGTAAGAGCCTGTTGAATTACCTGATCAAGCACCAGCATTGGTCGCCCTTTGAGATGGCGACAGCCACAGTGGAAATTGAGACAACACGGGACATAGCAAGGCAGATGCTACGCCATAGGTCTTTTGCCTTCCAAGAGTTCAGCCAACGCTACGCTGATCCACGGGACATGGAGAACACGTTTGTTATTCGTGAGGCTAGATTACAAGACACGAAGAACAGGCAGAACAGCGTGGAGATTGATGACCCAGCACTGTCTGGAGAGTGGAGAATGAGACAACAGGACATCATTGACTCTGCCAAGGAACACTATCAGTGGGCAATAGGTCGTGGCATAGCTAAGGAGCAAGCACGGGTTGTACTCCCAGAAGGTCTTACAGTCTCTAGGCTGTACGCTCAGGGGTCTATTAGATCGTGGATACACTACGTGGAGTTAAGATCAGGGCATGGCACACAGAAGGAGCACATGGCCCTAGCAGTGGAAGTAGGGAAAGCTATCGCAAAGATATTCCCAATGATTGGAGAAGAGAACTAATGGACGATCTAAAGAAGATGTTGGCAGATTATGCCAATAAGGGTGGCAAAGTGACCGTACTCCCCGCGACGAAATATGAGGAAATTGTAGGGGATGATGGGCGCAATAAGTTCTGGGGTGAGACTACCGACGAAAAACGTAAGCGTAAGGCAGCGCAAGATGCAGAGCTAACTGTCATACAGGAGTCTATGGTAAATGAAGCATATGGAGGGTTATTTGATGAAGACTGATGAAATCGTTACTATGTGTGAGAAACTTGCGAGGAAATATGGCTATCACCACTTCTTTGACGACTTAGTTTCAGAGGGTGTGCTGTCTGTCTATGAGCGTTTAGACGTTAAGGCTGACGAATACCCTGCAAGCCTATACAGACATGCTAACAAAGCAATGCACGATTACATTAACTTCAAGACAAAGGCTGTCACTATTCCGTCAACTAGAAGTGCTGAAGCTGTCGCAAAGGGTAAAGAGTACCACGGCAACAACTATTCAGATAAGGGTAAGGGTAACTTACTTGATGCCATATCTTCAACAGCTGTTGGATTTAACGACAACTTTGTGATATCTACACCTGATTGCACCGAGTTATACGAGCAACGAGACACGATCAGGAAGGGCTTAGAGTTACTAACAGAGAAAGAAAGGGATATAATTAAACTTAGGTATTACAAGGGCCTTACGCAAGATGAGGTATCCAATACATATGGTGTAACGCAACAAGCGATTGCGCTTTGGGAAGAAGCTGCGCTTGATAAAATGTCAAATGTGTAACAATTCGTTACTTGTAAGAATAGAAAAAGGGTCTATATAGTAAGATGAACCTCTTAAGTAAACTAACTTAAGTTACTCTTAAGGTTATACAACAACAATGATACAGAAAATAGGAGATACAGAAGATGTACTATAGTTACTCAAAACCTTGTTCGTCGTTACCCTACAAGGAAGCTCAGGTTAAATTCTTAACTGAGCGTATGAAACAAGTTGGTTATGACGACAACTTCCCTGTCGTTATCTGGAATGGCTCTATCCTTGATGGTCGTCACCGCTATAACGCAGCGGAGTTGGCAGGGGTTAATCCAAACTTTTCAGTCTTTGAGGGGACAGAGCAGGAAGCATGGGACTATGTGTCAGCGACTAACGTAGATGGCACACGTCATATCAATAATGAGGAGAAGCAGTTTTTCTATGTTCAACGTGCTGATGCTTTAGGTGTTCAGTCTCGTGGCGGCGAACGTGGCAACCAATACGAAAGTGGCAATACGCAGAACTGCGTAATGGCTCCTTCTCAGAAAGAACACGCAGATTCATTGGGGGTAAGTACCAGAACTGTTTCGGGATGGGAGAAAGAACGCAAGGAAATTGCAGCAGACCCTGAGTTGTCGCTAATGACCTCAACACCAGAGGGATACAAAGACGCTAAGAAGCAGTTACGTGCACGTAACGCTGAGGTCATACGGGAGTTTCAGTCTCTGACTGAAGACCAGAAACAGGATACTGGTGTCAGCTTTCGGTCAGATAGGAATAAATGGAGAGCGCACATGACTTTTGACGGTAAATATCAACACTTAGGGTCTTTTGATACTAAAGAGGAAGCCTTAAAAGCTAGACGCTTAAAGGAAAAGGAGTTAGGTTATGTCAGAGCACAGTCACCAACAGTGCCCATATGAAACGTGTGGCTCCTCTGATGCCTTCAGTTATAATGACGAAGGTTTCGGAAAGTGCCACGCTTGCAACCAAGGATACCCATCCAGCCGAAAAACATTTGATTGGTCTGAGGAGAAGTATCCAACTAAAGGAGGAAATATGATGACGTTCACACCAAAGCTGATAGAGACCCCCAGCGATGGAAAGTATGAAACCATGCGAGGCATACAGAGCCAAACAATGGAAGATTACGGAGTTCTGACCTACACAGATCGTCAAGAGTATGTGTACCCCAGCGGGGGAATTAAGGTAAGGAACCTGAGAGAGAAAGGCTTCTACGCTAAGTCAGGTTTCAAGGGTGATGAGCTATTCGGTATGAACCTGTTCACTGCTGGTAGTTCTAAGATGGTAACGATCACTGAGGGTGAACTAGACGCTCTCTCAGTGGCGCAGATACTAAAGAGCAGCTACACTAACCCTGTGGTCTCTCTGCCATCTGCTACGCCTTCTAAGAAGCTCTGGGAGAACTGCTCAGAGTGGCTTAACAGTTTCGATAAGATCATCCTATCAGTTGACACTGATGAGGCTGGTAATGCACTAGCGGATAAGGTTGCCAAGCTATTCCCTAACAAGGTCTACCGTGTCAATCACCATCCGTACAAGGACGCTAATGACTTCCTACAAAACGGCAAGGGAAAGGAGTTCAAGGGAGCATGGTGGGCAGCTAGTAAGTACACGCCTGAGAATGTGATGAACACCACAGAGGACTTCCTGTCGCTGTATCAGGATGCACCAGAACATGAGTATGTGCCAACAGGGATACAGGCACTAGACGATAAGATACTGGGGCTGATGCAGGGTCACTTCACAGTGATCAAGGCTCCGACAGGCATTGGCAAGACTGAGGTCATGCGTTACCTTGAGTACAACATGATCTCGAAGGGTGTACCCATTGCAGCAATGCACGTAGAGGAGACGAAGCTACGATCTCTGTTAGGTCTTGTGTCTTACGAATGTAATGACAACCTGACACGCAGGGACTTGATTGAAGAGAAGGGAGCTAACGATCAGGTCATTGCGGCTATTGAGAAGCTGACTAAGGATGAACTCTACTATCAGTTCTTCATGGGTGATGGACAGGGTGCAGAGGAATTATGCGAACAGATCAGGTATTTTAGTCAAGCCTGTGGATGTAAGTTCGTATTCTTCGAGCCTATCCAAGATGTCGTGGTAGGATCATCTGAGGAAGGCAAAGAGACTATGCTTGCTGACTTAGCCATACGACTGTCTAAGCTGGCAGCAGAACTTAACGTGGGTATCGTTACTATCGCCCACACTAACGATAACGGAGACCCAAAGTATTGTAAGATGATAGGGCAACGAGCTTCTGTCGTTATTGACTTGTCACGGGAGAAAGAAGCAGATAGCTTAGAAGAACGAAACACGACATACATTCGCGTTGAGAAGAACCGACCATGCTCTGAAGAGGGTGCAGCGGGTACGATGCGATTTAACTTAGACACGTTTACACTTAGAGAGGTATGATATGACATTCGATGAACACATAGAAGAGAACACAGAGATGTGGAATATGTTTGTTAAGTACGCAATCAAGATTGGTGCTCAAGGCAAGAAGTTTTCTGCCGCTGGTATCTTCCACCTGATGCGGTACGAGACGATGGTGAGAGAAAACAACAGTGAGTTCAAGATCAGTCAAAACTGGTGTCCACTGTACGCAAGAAAGTTTCTGGATGAATACCCACAATATCCAGTCTTTAGACTTAAGGAGCTACATAGCTAATGACAACAGTATTTGATATTGAAACAGACGGTCTTTTAAATGAGATGACCAAGATTCATGTCTTGAGCTACTCTGATGATGGAAAGACCATCCACCACACACACGACTACGACGAAATGCGTGAGTTCTTTGCCACACGTAAGACCCTTGCGGGACACAACATTGTTCGCTTTGATGCCCCCGCAGTGGAAATGATTCTAGGCATTAAGATTGAAGCACGTATGATTGATACACTGGCTCTGAGTTGGTACATCAACCACACACGGATGAAGCATGGCCTTGAGGGCTACGGAGAGGAGTACGGAGTGCCTAAGCCAGTGATTAAGGACTGGAACACCCTGACGCCTCAAGAGTACGCTCACAGGTGCGATGAAGACGTTAAGATTAACGTGCGTCTGTTACGTGACTTAGACATTAAACTAAACAAGCTGTACCAAGACCCAGCTGAGAAAGACCGTCTGATTGACTATCTGTCGTTCAAGCTAGATTGCGCTAGAGAGCAGGAGGCCCTACGATGGAAATTAGACGTACCAAAGGCACAAGCAGCCTACGACGAAATTAGCCAACTCAAAGAAGAGAAGGTTGAGCAACTCGCAGATGCTATGCCCAAGCGTATCCTTGCACGAATGGTTAATCAACCAAAGGTTATGCACAAGAAGGACGGAGAGCTATCATCACACGGTGAGAAGTGGGTGGCTCTCTGTAAGGAGTACAAGCAGCCTGTGACCTCGTTATGCTTTGTGGTCAAGACAGGTGAGGAGCGGGGTAACCCTAACTCTAACGATCAGGTTAAGGACTGGCTACGGTCTTTAGGATGGGAACCACGGACATTTAAGTTCGTCAGAGATAAGAAGACAGGTGATGAAAGACAAATTGAACAGGTTCGTAAGAACAGCGACCTATGCCAGAGTGTACGTGATCTTGCTGGTAATGATCCCGCTGTGGACTTACTTGATGGGCTTACTGTACTCACTCACAGGGCTGGGATACTGAAGTCATTCCTTGAGTGCCACACAGATGGGTTCCTTGAGGCTGGTATTGCGGGACTAACTAACACGTTCCGCTTTAAGCATTACCGTCCACTGGTAAATCTACCTAGCGTAGACAAGCCATACGGTGATGTAATCAGAGGCTGCTTGATGTGTCCAGAAGGTTATGTGTTAGCTGGTGCTGACATGACATCACTTGAGGATACAACCAAGCGTCACTACATGAAGCCACTAGACCCTGACTATGTGAACGAGATGAGCCGTGAAGGCTTTGACCCACACTTAGACTTGGCCTTACATGCTGGTGTCATTACACAAGATGACATCAACAAGCACAATTCTGGGGAGCGATCACTTAAGGCCCTCCGTAAGAATTACAAGGTGGTTAACTACAGCGCCACGTATGGCGTAGGAGCAGCGAAATTGGCCCGTGAGACAGGGATGAAGCAGAAGGAAGCTAAGAAGCTACTAGAAGCCTTCTGGTCACGTAACTGGGCCATTGAGAAGGTAGCAAGTAAGCTACAGACACGGGAGCTATTCGAGGGCATGTGGCTCAAGAACCCAGTGTCAGGCTTTTGGCATAGCCTACGTAGTGACAAGGATCGTTTCAGTACGCTCAATCAGAGCACTGGAGTATTCTGTTTTGATACATGGGTTGCACTGTGTCGTAAGAACGGAATTAAATGTATTGGGCAGTTCCACGATGAGGTGATTGCCCTAGTCAAGAAAGGAGAGGAAGGCACAGTAGAGAAGATCATGCACGATGCTGCTATCAAGTTGAACGAGAAGGTAAATCTTAATGTTCCACTAGGTACAGATGTGCAATTCGGCAACACTTATGCGGATATTCACTAATTGTGAAATACTTGTGTAAGTTTGCTTGTGAAAACCCTAAAAGGGTCTATATAGTATAGTACGACACCCCGACTGAAAGGAAATTCAATGGGCAAGAAAGTTTATGTAGAGTGTGAACTAGAGTGGACTAAGTTGCGGGAAGATGACCGTGACATGGGGCCACGAGATGGTTCTGATATGGCAAATAACTTCGATGCAAAGCAAGGCATCTACGTTGTTAACTGCGTCATTGATGAAGCCACAAAGAATAAGATGGTTGCTGATGGCATCCCAAACAAGGGACTACAAGCGCAACTGTTTAAGACCAGTAAGGAAGGTAAGGCTTTCTACAAGGCTACACGACCTCACTTTAACCCTAAGTTTAAGAACCAAGAGACAGGAGAGCAGGGAGTTGTTACAGGCGCTCCAGCGGTACTCAAGATGGTTGACGGAGATTACCAGACTTGGGACTGGGATGCAGATGGTCTTATTGGGAATGGCTCTAAGGCTACAGTGAAGTTCGATGTGTGGGACGGTAAGATCACTACAATGGAAAAGGTTCTAATTACCAATCACATTAAATATGAAACAAACAATGAAGAAGGTGGGTTCTAATGCAGGTATCAATTACATTTACGTCTAACACAGAAGAAGATGGTTTCGTTGGCAGCACTACGTTAGTGCGAGATGACGTTGAAGACCTTCACACTCTTGCAGCGGTCTATGCTGATGCAGCACGAGCAGGAGGGTTCACCTACGTTGAGAGTGTTGCCTTCGAGAAGGATGACGGTCAAATGGTCTTCAGTGACTGGTAATGGCTAAAGGTAAAGTGCTCGTGGATGGCGACATTCTCGCATACAGGGCAGCCTTTGCCACTCAAGACGAATTGCCCAAGGACGCAGAAGAGAAAGTAGAAGTACTCCTCGACTTCGTCCTTGAGGCTACGTTAGACTTCGTTACACCTGATCAATTTGAGGTGTATTTAACTGGGCCTAACAACTTTCGGTTTGACATAGCAAAGAGCCACCCCTACAAGGGAAATAGGAAAGCAGCAGAAAAGCCTACTCACCTACGTCATGTACGTAACTATCTGGTGAATAAGTTTGGAGCAATCGTAAGTGAAGGAGAAGAAGCTGATGACCTCATAGCAATAGAAGCCACAAGGTGTGGGCCTGATACTATTGTCGCATCAATTGATAAGGACATGTTGCAGATACCATGTAGGCACTTTAACTTCAACAAGAAAGAGTGGACAACAGTCTCACCTTGGGATGGAGATAAGTTCTTCTACACTCAGATACTGACGGGAGATGCAGCAGACAACATCAAGGGCCTCAAGGGAATTGGCCCTGTTAAAGCTACTAAGCTACTGGCAGAATGTGAGTCAGTGGATGAACTCTGGGAAGCGTGTGTGAAAGCCTATGATGGGGACACAGAACGTATCATTGAGAATGCCAGACTATTGTGGCTAAGAAGGTATGAGGGACAGTTATGGCAGCCACCAGTGAGCGTAGACGACACGCAATAAAGAATGGCTATAGATCAGGGCTTGAGGATGACATCTCTGTTGACCTAAAGAATAGGGGTGTAGCTTTTGAGTATGAGACCATGAAGATTAAGTGGGTCTTAAACGAGAACAAGAGTTACACGCCAGATTTTATCCTTTCTAATGGTATCATCATCGAGTCAAAGGGACGGTTTGTAGCTGCGGATAGAAAGAAACACTTGCTAATCCAGAAGCAATATCCTAAGTTAGATTTACGGTTTGTCTTTTCCAACAGTTCTGGTAAGATTAACAAAGGGTCTAAGACTAGCTACGCTATGTGGTGCAACAAGTATGGATTTAAGTATGCAGATAAGTTCATACCAGAGGAATGGATAGAGGAATAGAAATGGTTGAAGTAAATGATCTACTAACGCAACTGCTCAATCTAAACAAAGAGCAATTAGAAGTAATAGAGTTCGAGGTCAGGGTGGCCCTGATGGAAATGGAGGTAGAGGATGAGTAAAACAGTAGTAGTATTTTCGTGTGGACATAGCTGCCCTTCAGTGGGCAATGAGCGTTTCAACTGGCTAGGTGAGTTCCTATACGACATCAAACCCGATTATGTCGTTGACTTAGGTGACGGGGCTGATATGCGTTCCTTGAACACTTTCGATACCAGAGTCCCAGAAGCAATCGTTAGCCAGAACTATGAGGCTGACATAGATCATTACAACGATGCACAGGAACGGATACGTTGGAAGTTTCGTCACCACAAGCGTAAGCGTCCCAATTACTTTGGATTTGAGGGAAACCATGAGCACAGGATCAAACGAGCAATCAAGACCGACCCCAGACTTGAGGGAAGCAAATACGGGATTTCCTTCGGGCATCTTCAAACGAAGCACTGGTTCGATGAGTACCATGAGTATGAACACGGAGCACCAGCGATTGTTGACTACGATCAGGTATCTTACGCTCATTTCTTTGGTGCAGGGAACTTTGGGTCTGCTATGTCTGGGTTACATCATGCTAACAGCCTCTTAAACCATAGGTACAAGAGTTCTACTTGCGGTCACTCACACAAGCGTGACCTTAAGTTCAAGGATGGGGCCAAGGCAATTGGACTAGTGGCTGGGTGCTATAAGGGTGCACCAGAAAACTGGGCTGGTCAGGCTAATCGAGACTGGTGGTCTGGTGTAATAGTGAAGCGTGAGGTGTCTAATGGGTTCTATGAACCATCTTTTGTGTCTATGGCAACTCTGAAAGAAACGTATGGGAAGTAACGTCACACACGGTCACAACAGACGGGGTAAACGTACCACGTGCTTAGACAGGGGTTACAATTACAAGACTGTTTGGCGCTGGTTGGCTAGAGAAGGAAAGACTTTGGATTACGCTAAGGAAAAGGGAGAACAGCTTTGGGCAAAAGATCAACCTTCGAAAGGATACCTAGAGACTTCTACAGTACACCCATAGCTGCTGTTGAGCCGCTCATTCCTCACTTGCCATACTCGTTTGACTTTGTCGAGCCGTGTGCAGGGGATGGGCGGTTGATACGACACATAGAGGAACTAACAGAAGGCCACGGGGAATGTCTATTCGCTAGTGATATCGAACCTCAAGGGCATATGATTGCAAAGGTTGACGCTCTTGATGTGGATATAACTGGGCTAGGCATTGAGTATTGCATTACCAACCCACCTTGGGATAGAAAGATACTGCACCCATTCATTGCGCTTTGGATGCAGCAGTGCCCAACTTGGGTCTTGTTTGACGCAGATTGGATGCACACTAAACAGTCAGCTATTCTGATGTCGTACTGCGAGAAGATTGTTAGCGTAGGACGGGTCAAGTGGATAGAAGACAGTAAGGGCGTAGGAAAAGATAATTGTGCGTGGTATCTCTTCGACATACTGAAGAAACCACATTCACCAACAGAATTTTATGGAAGGACGACATGATGATTACACAAGATGATATAGACGCTTTTAGCGTAGTGGGCGTAACACCAATGGAGTATTCCTACTTTGTAGAAGGTAAGATTATGACTTCTGAACAAGATCGTTTGTTTGAGCATGTCTTAGGGCTTGTAGGAGAGTCTGGAGAGATTGCTGAGAAGTTAAAGAAGGCCCTCAGGGATAAGTACCCACTCAACCGTTACGACCTTCTTAAGGAGCTTGGGGATGTACTCTTTTATGTTACGGCCTTAGCTAATCTTCATGACAGCAACTTAGCTGAAGTGCTTGAGATCAATATGCGTAAGCTAAATAGTAGAGAGGCCCGTGGGGTACTCAGTGGAAATGGCGATGATCGATGAAGTGGACTAACAACATATTCTTACGGTTCATGAGATACTCAATCATGTGGTCAGAACACCGTAAGGCAATCAAGCAGCTTAACAGGTGTACTGACAAAGAGCTAAAAGACATTGGCCTAACACGATCAGATATAGATAGAATGGTCTGGCTGGAACAAGACAAACAAGAGCGAGGAAAAGAACAATGAGCAACAATTACCTTTTATCCGACTATCAGACGTTTATTGCTACCAGTCGTTATGCACGATGGCTAGACAAAGAGGGTCGCCGTGAGAACTGGGGTGAGACAGTTGGTCGTTACATGGATAACATTGTACGTCCTATTACGGGTAACAACAGCCTCATTAATGAGATTGAACAGGCCATACTTTCGTTAGAGGTTTGTCCAAGTATGCGATCACTAATGACAGCAGGGCCAGCAGCCTCACGTGACAATACGGCAATGTATAACTGTAGTTACCTAGCAGTAAAGAACATCAAGTCCTTTGATCAGGCTATGTTCATTCTGTTGTGTGGTACAGGCGTAGGCTTCTCAGTAGAGCGTCAGTACGTTAAGAAGCTACCTGATGTGCCAGACAAGCTGTTCGACAGTCTGACAACAGTTGTCGTAAAGGACAGCAAGGAGGGTTGGGCTAAGTCACTACGTCAGGTCATTGCATTGTTGTACAGCGGTGAGATTCCTAAGTGGGATACATCTAAGGTACGACCAGCAGGTGCTAGGCTCAAGACCTTTGGTGGTCGAGCATCAGGCCCAGCGCCATTGATTGACTTGTTTAACTTTGTGACACAGACGTTCAAGAATGCAGCAGGTCGTAAGCTCTCGTCTATTGAGTGTCATGACATCATGTGTAAGATTGGTGAGGTAGTAGTAGTTGGTGGAGTGAGACGTTCAGCAACGATCTCTTTGAGCAACCTATCTGATGATCGTATGCGTCATGCTAAGAGTGGATCCTGGTGGGAGAACAATCCACAACGAGCCTTGGCTAATAACTCAGTGTCTTATACGGAGAAGCCTGACAGCATCTCGTTTATGCGTGAGTGGCAAGCACTAGTGGAAAGTGGCAGTGGTGAACGAGGCATCTTTAATCGTCAAGCAGCGAAGGTACAGGCAGCTAAGAATGGACGTAGGGATGCAGATCATGAGTTCGGAACAAATCCTTGTAGCGAAATCATCTTACGTGATTCTCAGTTCTGCAACCTAACAGAGTGCGTAGTACGTGCAACGGACAGTCTTGATGACTTAGAGCGTAAGGTAAGACTTGCTACGATCCTTGGGACTATCCAGAGTACGTACACGAACTTTCCGTACCTGACTAAAGAGTGGAAGGACAACACAGAAGAGGAGCGTCTGTTAGGTGTGAGCCTTACGGGTATTATGGATAACCAGCTAATGACACTAAAGAACCGTGGCCTAGCTAAAACACTGGAGCATCTGAAGCAAGTGGCTGTGGATACTAATGCAGAATGGGCAGAGCTACTTGGTATCCCTGTCTCTACTGCTATAACCTGTGTTAAGCCAAGTGGAACAGTTTCACAGCTTGTTGACAGTTCCTCAGGGATTCACGCTCGTCACAGTCCATACTACATCCGTACTGTTCGTGGGGATATCAAAGACCCTTTGACTAACTTCCTCAAGGACAAGGGTATCCCTAATCAACCTTGTGTGATGAAGCCAGATACCACAGTGGTGTTCAGCTTTCCACAGAAGGCCCCAGAGGGTGCAGTAGTCACTGCTGACATGACTGCCATTGAGCAGTTAGAAATGTGGCTGATGTACCAGCGGAATTGGTGTGAGCATAAGCCCTCCGTGACAATCAACGTGAGGTCTGATGAGTGGTTTGAAGTAGGTGCTTTTGTGTATAAGCATTTTGATGAGATGTCTGGTGTGTCGTTCTTGCCGTATAACGAGCATACGTATCAACAGGCCCCGTATCAGGAGTGTGGTAAGTCTGACTATAAGGAACTGTTGTCTTTAATGCCGAAGAGTATTGACTGGAGTGAACTGTCAGAGTATGAAAAGGAAGATAACACATCAGGTAGTCAAACTATGGCTTGTTCTGGCGATTCCTGCGAAATTGTTGACTTGGTGTAACCCGACCACCTGAGCATGTGTTTAAACTGCTACATCAACTTAACAGGAGAGATCATGTACACCATCATAACCCGTAACAACTGTAAATACTGTGACAAGGCTAAGACTTTATTAAAAGCAGACAGTATCCCATATGTATCGTACAACGTAGAAGACAACTCAAGCAAGTGGGTGTTATCTCTGCTGAAGAAAGCAAACATAAAGACCGTACCTCAGGTATTTGCCCACGATGGAAATTATGTAGGTGGGTATCGTGAGCTTGAGGAAGTGCTAGGCCATGCAAGCGAGAAGGAGTATTAAGGTGAGTGAAGATAAGCCCAAGAAGACCCGACGAAAGACTAACTACAAGGGTGCAGACAAGAAGACAACCTCAGGGATTGTTCCGAAGACGGTTAATCAAGGTAGGCTTATTGATGCTATTGCTAGTAGCAACCAAGTCCTCATTCTGGGGCCAGCAGGAACTGGCAAGACCTATGTTACGGCCACTTGTGCAGCTGACCTTTACACGCTCAAGGAGATCGACAAGATCGTCATCACACGCCCTCACGTAGCCGTAGGAAAGGACATAGGGTTTCTTCCAGGGACACTAGAGGAGAAGGCACAACCGTGGGCATTACCTGTCCTAGACGTTCTCATAAAGCATCTGGGTAGGGGTACAGTGGACACCGCACTGAAGTCTGGCAACATTGAGATAGCAACACTGGCTCTCATGCGTGGTCGTAGCTTTGATAACGCTTTTATTATTGTCGATGAAGCTCAGAACATTGAGGTGTCAGAGATACAGATGATCTTAACAAGGGTAGGAGAAGGAAGTACAATCGTGCTAAACGGTGACATACAACAGTCAGACCTTAAGGGTACGTCTGGTCTTGCAAAGATCATTCATCTCGCTAAGAAGCATATGTTGGATGTCCCTGTGGTTGAGTTTGGACTGGAGGATATTGTACGTAGTGGAATATGCGCTCAATGGGTTAGGGTTTTTATGGCGGAGAAGATGTAATGGAAGATCAATGGTTACGGGTGTCAAAGGAACATAGGCTTAAAAAGGGGAAGACTAAAATGGTTAAGCAACATGAGTACGACGAAGTAGATAATGTGAACAGTCCAGAGCACTACAACAATGGTGGTAAGATTGAGTGCATTGAATACCTAGAGGACTTCCTATCACGAGAGGAATACATTGGATACCTCCGTGGGAATATAGCTAAGTACATGCACAGGTGGCGTAGGAAGAATGGTCTAGAAGACCTCAAGAAAGCTGAGTGGTATGGAGCACGACTTATAGCTCTAGTAGAAAAGGGTGGCGCATGACTTTATACGAAGGGATCATATTAGCTAATATAGGTATTTCATTATGGACTGCCTATCAAATAGGAAGAGCTAAGGTAGACATTGAGAACTTATACGAAGGTGTGTCCTTAGCCTTAGATCAAAACAAACCCAAGACCTAGAATCAAAGAAGCCTCCCCAGTGAAAACTAGGGAGGCTTTTTCTGTACCTACTTACGTCTGAAGAGGTTCCGTATCCCTCTGCCTATCTCATTAGGACTAGGAGCTAACCATCCAAGCACCAAGAGAATTAGCATTAGTGGATCAATCGTAGTATTCTTGGTTGTACTCGTGTCCTGTACGACTGTCTCTACAGGTGCTTCCACTCTCAGTTGTGGCCTCATTGATGTATTGACACCTAAGTTCTGTGTGTTCTCTTTGCCTATCTGAGTATTAGCTGCTACGTTAGTCCCTCCACCCGTTAGTAGTGACGGTATCTGACTACAGCTACTTAGCAATAGACTAAGTAGGCTTACTGTTAGTACTTGCTTTACCATTTACATAAATCCCAAAGAAGCCAGCCCCAGCACCGACCATTACTGATACAAACCCTGACTGAGCATTAGTAGGATCGGGGAGAGACATGAACCATTGTGTCGTTTGGTAGAAGGCTAGGCCATACAGTGTTATTATTAGTCTGGGCCACACTCTCCACTTGTCAAGTGTCTCTGGTGTCATCACTTATCTCTTGACCAGAGTTCAGCCATAGTGCGAATAGCTTTAATGTTCTCATCAATACGAGCCATGGCTACAGCTTGACCTTGTACTAGAGTCTCTAGAATTTCAATACGAGCTTCATCACGCTTTATTCGCTCTTTGTTAGTTTCTACATCCCCTTGTAGGTTAGCGTAGGAGAATATTCCTATTACCCCGTATGCTATCAGTGCTAATATAACTGATGTGGGGATGGCTTTGGTTATTCCCCATGTTTCTTTATCTGTACTCATTGGGGATATTCCTTACGGTTTAATTCAAAGTGAGGTGCGTCATAGAAAGTCTTCCAGTCCCCACCCCAGACAATGGAAATTGAGAGTTCATCTGCTGCTGTGTCCATAGCATGAGCCATAACCTCGAACCTAGCTAGATCATTCCAATCGACAGGATAGGGAACCATGTCAACAGCATGACCCGTTATGTGCCGTGAGTTCATTGTAGTGGACTTACCAGCGTTCAGTAGCTCTCGTTGACGTTCTACACTACGAAGGCCTTCTATCACAGTAAAGTCAACTCCAGTAATCTCAATGGCCCTCTTAACTACAGCAACCATATCAGGGTGTACACCTGACAGGCTCTGTAGGCTACGTGATCCAAGTTTATAGCTCATGTTTATTCTTTCATTAAGGGGCGGTAGGCCAATCTTCAGCAGAAAGGTTAGGCCAATTTGTGTGACTAGGGAGGTCACGAAGATTACCCCTATATGTAACCCAAGAAGATTTCTCTGTCGTTGTAAGAGCAGAGTCTGCTACTTGTGTCCAGTCGCTATCACGAAGGATTGCATTTCGTGTGGCACGATTACCTTTTGCCATAGCTTCGTCATACTCTGCAATTTCTTCTGTTGTCCTGTCTGCAACTGTAAACTTAATTGTCCAGACCCCATCAACCGACTCAGGAGATTCACTCTGGCTTACCTTTTCAGCGCGGCTGTCATATGTGGGAAATTCTTCAATAACTACTGGCTTCATACCAAACTCAGAGAGAGTTTCGTCAGATAGAGCCTTAGGGAATGAGGTGTTGGGGTTATCTTGCCTCAGCATCCTTATGCCATACGGATAAGTATCGACCTCTCCGTCAACTAATTTAACATACATAATTTAATCCTTATATCTCTGTGAGGTTTGTATTTTTGCTCACGGTAGAGGTGGAAAAGAAGTTCTGAGACTGGGCGCTGATGGTCTGTTGATTCCCAGTACTAGCCCCGTTGGTAAAGAAGGTGTGAGTTAGTGCTGTCGAGGTACCACCACCATTAGCGATAATTACAGTGTTTCCACCTATCGTGTAACTACCAAATACAGCACCTACGTTTTCTATGGGTAGCTTCAAGACGTACACTTTGTCATCAGCGGTGGTCTGTACGTACACGTGCTCTTCAGTTGTAAACACGTGCCCTTGGGTATTTACAGGAGTTTTATCCCAACTGTTAGTCTGATTTCTAACCTTATAGCTAGTTATAATAGCTCCAGTACTTGGGTTCCACAGGTTAATGTAGATTTCACTTGTAGAGCCGTTATTACCGTAGTAGATAGAGACAAGACCAGCGTCAGTCATGTGAACTAAGTTACCTGACTCACTGTTGTTCCCGCCAAAAAATCCAGGGTTGGTGGGGCAGTTAAAGACCCTTGACCACTGAAGCGTTCCAGTGGAGTTGAACTTCATGTAAGTGTTCTTACTAGTATTTGTAGCATTAGATTCCTGATAGCCAGCGACATAAATATTGCCAGAGCTATCGGTCGTTATGTCGAGACATTTACCACCTATCGCGGTTGATCCGTTAATCTGGTTCGTCATCCTAAAGAAGTCAGTAGACATATTTGCGTTAAGTGGCAAAAAGGAAAACCCAGAGTCTCCCGCAGGACGGAACTGTCCACCTATGTAGGCTTGACCGTTACTGTCAATGTGCATACATTGTGGACCCTCTCCCCCCCCAGAAACTACCCTAGGGTCGTTTGCCACCGAAAGGTTGGATGCGTTAACCCTGAAGGCTTGAGACCTTTGGGAAGTGGAGAGATCAGACATATTCGCACCAACGTAAATGTCAGTTCCCCTACAGGCTATGGGGACATTCGAGTCAGGTGCTGCACTACTGCATAGGTAGGTCTGTGTTTGTTGAAGTGTAAGGCTAGAGTTGAGTTTAGTTATGCAAACTTTACTATCTTGCCTGTCTGCTATAAAAACATTATCGCTTGTATCGACAGCCATAGCAATATTAACGTGAGCTCTAGAGCCTGCTAACTTCACCTCCGATAGTATCTCCCCGTCCTTGTTGAACCTAGCAACGACTGAACCATTGGTAGTGTCTGCGGCGGTAGCGGCAAAAAACATATTGCCTTCATCAGTATCATCCGCTGCCCTAACTTGACTTAGACCTTTAGAATGTATGCCAGAGGTGTTAGTAAAGGCGGGGTCGTACTCAAGTATCCACCCCTTTACCTTCGCACCAGAGCCCAATAGGACTTTCCTGTAAGAAGCACTCATGACATTGCCGACCCAGCTTCAAACCCATACCAAGTTGTACCACCAGTGTGAGTGATGAACACTAGGACACTTGTTGTGCCACTAGCAGGGGCAGTGGGTGCAGTACCGTCTTTCCAGTCTACAGATGAAGGCCAAGTTATGGTATGAGTACCACCAGCAGTCAGCTTAAGTGTAAACCCAAAGCCAGTATTATTTGGTGGTGGGTTGCTAAAGGAGAAGGTTGTCCCTGTGTTAGTTGTAAGGGAGAAGAAGTTACCTGTGTGACAGTTCACAGTGACTGATGAACCTGCTGTAAGGGCAACGTACTTATCGTTGTAGCTAGTGGCTATAAACTCCCCGTTTACAGTACCAGAACCCGCTGTAAGGGCACCACCAGTGGAAATGTTGCCGTTACCAGTTGATGCAATAGCACCAGCAGTCGTTAAGCTACCACCAGATACCTGTCCAGTGAACGTAGCTGCTGTGCCACCAAGTGCACCTGTGAGAGTGCCGCCAGTAATGGGAAGAGACTCCGAAGCAATCAGCAACCAGTTTGTAGAGTCTGAAGCAGGGTCTGTTGAACTTGTGACGTTATTCTTCGCACGGTAGGTCTTGAAGTTGATTGCTGAGAAAACATTAGTTCCCGTAGTGTATGCTGTACCTGAGACCCACAGAGCAGCGTTAGCAGCCTGTTGAGCAGCAGCAGAGGATGCAGCAGCAAGAATAGCATCAGCAGCAGCAGCATCTGAATCAGTCTCTACTTGAGCAGCCTTACCGTCAATGTAAGTACCAGCGGAATTAGTCTGAGACTGGAACGTAGGAAGAGCATTAAGGAAAGCATCTGCTTCATCAGCGAAGTTAGCTGGGTCTTGTCTGCTTGGTGACGGGGGTAGGGTGTCTATTGGTGGGTAAGCCATGTTAAGTTAATCCTTCTACTTCAATAGCGCCGAATGATAGTGATGGGCCTTCTAGGGTTAAGTCGAACCTACGATAGAAGCCATAGATAGTTGTACCGTAATCTGTAACATCTGAGCCAATGTACACAGCAGGAGTAGCTCTGAGGTCAGCTAAGGTTCTTTGTATCTTTCTTGCGTTACCTGTCTCGAACTGTACGTCAAAGTCAGCTAACTGAGAGAATGCTCTTTCGACAACGATAAAGTTACCAAAGGCATCAGTCTCTTTACGGGAGAAGTCTTCAATGCTGATAGATGTGCCGTAAGAGGTTGTCCCTAATGATGTAAGGAACCCAAGGACAAGTTGACCTAGTTCAGCAGTTGCTCCTGTAGCAGCAGTAACTGTGACTGTAATTGCTGAGCCAAGGTAAGGAGGTATGTCAAGGAATAGGGCTTGTTCTGTTTGTTCTGTCGCCTCAAAGAAATAGGTGTACCAGTCAACGATGTTCCTGTTGTCAGTCAGTGAGATAGTCTTAGTGTAGAATTGAGTTCCACCACTTACACCAGAAACAGTAGCTGATAGGCCATTCATACCAAAGAGGGCGACAGAAGTGATGTTACTGGCGATATCAGTTAGTACATACTGGATAGTCGTGGTGTTCGTAACGACATCACCAATCTTCTGATCAAAGGCCTTCCACCTGTTCGTAGCACCCAGCTTTAACCAATTAGTGCCATCATCAGTAACTGGGTTATTGTTCTGGTTAGTGTTTACAAGACTCTCATAGATAGAGTGCGTACTCAAGACAATAACCTTGTTACCAGTAGAGTAGCTTGTACTAGAGAGCCACGCAGGGTAATCGTTCTCTGCTACATTACTGGATGTTAGGATTGAGTCTGTTACCGTGACAGGTTTAATGATCTGCATGTTCTACTACGTCCTTGTGTCTGGAAGGCCTTCGACATCCCACTTACGGTTGATCTCATAGTTCCTTTTGACGTACTTAGAGTTGCTTGCCATTATCTGAGCGTTGTCGCTACGGAGACCTGTAACTTCTTCTTTCAAGCTACGGATTTCATCTTTAAGCTCAGGGTCTTTAAACATGCTAGATGTCTGCTTGTTCGAGAAGACACGTGATGGGCCAGTAGCTTCAAGCTCTGGGCCTCTCTCGCCAACCATACGCACACCACCACCAAAGCTACCACCAGTAGCAAAGCCAGCCCAAGACTTAATCTTGTCCCAGCCACTGCTGATGTCAGACTTAACCTTACTAATTGTCTCTGAGAATGAGAATGATGAACCACTATTACTGTTACTGTTGCTGTTGTTACTAGGCGTCTTATAACCCTTGTCGTAAGCCTCGTTTGCAACATCTTTAGCCTTTTGTACGTCACTTACGACTGCACTAGCGGCTGGAGATGATGTTATCACTTCTTCAACAACAGGGGCAGCAGCTTTAGCAATGTCAGCAGCCCTAGCAGCCGCAGCAGCTTGAGTAGCTTGGGCTTGAGCAGCAGCAGCAGCACTCATAGCACCAGCAAGATTTGCTATAGCAACCTCAACGCTCTTAACTGATGTGTCGATACCCAACAGAGCAGCATAAGCAGCTTCCTGTTGTGTGTACTGAGCATCAAGAGCAGCTAGTTGTGCATCATGGTTAGAGGTAGCTTGTTCGATCTGACTTTCAAGTAGAACGACAGCAGCTTCATCAGCATTGAGTTGAACTTCAGCAACCTTCTTAGCGTCACTAAGTGTTCTGCTAGTATCAGCAAAGTCACGAGCGTAATCTACGAAGGAACCGAAGAGACCTTCTGTAGGCTCCCCTAGTACGTTTAGAGCATCCTTTAGTTTGTTCTCATCTGAGAAGTCACCTTGAGACACAAAGTTACTAGCGCCAGACCTCCGTGAGAATGCGGAGCTAATGCCTTGGGTTGCTGAGCGACCAGATAGTGCACCCTCAAGCATGTTAACGATACCTTGAGTACGCTGCATGGACTCATTAGCAGCATCAAGACGCAGCTTAAGGCCATCCATAAGACCCGTGAAGGAGTCTGTGATTCCCTGCTTCTCAGCGTCTATGGAAGCCCTTAGTGCTTGGAAGGCTTGACCTACAGCTTGATCAGCCTGAGCAAATGCAGCCTGTGCATCTTCTAGGTTGTAGATCATCTGTGCTAGGTTCTTGTTTAGGTCGTGCATCCCTGCAAGTTCAGCTTCACGGTTCCTTGCCAAGATAGCTGCGTTGTTACCTAGAAGTGCATCCAGACGGTTACGTAGTGCCATCTTTTGATTAGCAGCCTCAAGGGCTTCAGCCATAGTCTCAAAGTGACCAGTCAACTCAGCGAAGGCATCACCCATCTTAGTGAACTCTTCTTGGATTGCAGCAGCCTTAGCTTCCTCAGACAGACCCTTCAGAGATAATTTGAAGTCATGTGAGAAGTTGTCGAACACATCACCAGCGATACCAAACTCAGCAGCAGCGTTCATGACACTCAACTGAATCTCTTGTACAGCCTTTATCATGGGAGCAGCATCTTCGTCAGATAGTTGTTCACCTGATGTCGATACTTTCTTAGATAAGCCCCAGAACCTTTTAGTCTGTATCTTACGGAAACTACTGATAGTAGCATCCATGTTTGTAATCGTACCCTCAAGTCCAGTGTCAAGCTCTGTGACCTTCTTCTTGAAGAATGATACCGCAGCAGCTACAACCAGTAGTGGGCCAGCGACAGCACCTATTGCTGTACCAAAGCCAGCCATGCTAGTAGTAGCTCCACTCATAGCCGTACTCATAGCTGAGAGGCCACCAGACATACCACCAGAGGCGAAACCTGACAGGGATGACATAGCGCCACCTAACATGCCAGTACCAGCAGCACCGCCTCCACCAAAGCCCCCTATCATATTCCCCATCATACCACCACCAGCAGGTGACCCAACACCAGCTAATTGACCAGCTTGTGCAGCAGCACCTAATGCACCACCGCCCATGCCCATCGACAGCATGATCTTGTTTTGAGCAGCGGTAGCTATCATCTTAACAATCATGTTCTTAAACATGCTAATAATGTCGTTAGCAAAGGCTTTAAAATCGTTAGCACCTCGACC
>Ga0208643_1000680_pt1 | contig 21452 bp, 29 predicted proteins | sample VirMetDEL_Nov_12_FD_184516 | JGI IMG/M metagenome (GOLD analysis project Ga0208643, IMG submission 184516) | Aqueous microbial communities from the Delaware River and Bay under freshwater to marine salinity gradient to study organic matter... | ecosystem: Environmental > Aquatic > Marine >... | reverse complement strand
CCCTCCTTAAAGGTTTTTCCTTTATCTGCTTTAGCAAAATCTCTGCCTACACTCTGTGGAACCCCAGCTTTCTTGGCAAACTTAGGATTATTAGCTACCGCTGCCATAAAATTTGCTTGCTTCTTCGTCTTACTAGGCATTAACACTTCCACCGTTTTCTTGCTTGGCGCAGCCTAGAATTAGGGTCTTTAGCTGCTTTTGGAAATTTTTTCATCTGACCAGCGGAACGTGCACAGAAAGACTTACGCCGCTTTGCGTCCTTGCTGCCCTTCTTCACTTCACCCGTAACGGCTGTCTTAAGTTTAGAGCCGGGGTTGTCCCTACGGTATTTAGCCACACCCTTCTTAGTCATACCTGCACCAGACTTAGTTGGACGCTTCTGACCACCTTTAATGGTGTGGCCTTTCATAGTCCCCTTTTTCTTAGGCGCTGGCATAAACTTTAGACACCGTAAGAATAAAAGAGTACGAATCTCCCGCTGCTGGGCTTATTGTAGTCGCTACAATATCACCCGTATTACCTGCTGTTCCGAAAGTTCCGGGGTTAGGAATACCAAAGTCAGTAAAGTCATACTGCTCTGTCCAATCCGCTGGAAGTGTAAAGATAGGAACATCAGTAGTCGCATCAAATGCTAAGGTGACAGCCACTCCTTTGCTTGCATAAGTGGCCGCTTGTACAGTAGCTGCTATACAGGCTTGACCCGTTATAGGGTCATTTGAAAGGCTAGACACATCAACTAGTACAGAAGTAACAACGTCAGTATTACCTACCGCTACATTACCCCTAATAATAGCTGTGCGACCGCCATCCTGTATGATTTGCGTCGTTAGCGTATCAGCCATGATTTACTCCTTATAGTTTATATTAAGCACTAAATGGAGTAGCACCTGCACCCGCGCTAGCGCCGAAGCAAACAGCTTGGACATACCATGTTCCCGCAGAAACGGCTGTGCATGTAATCATGCTATCTATGTCACCACCAGTAGTACCGCCATTCCAAGTGAATGTAGTGTCGTTAGGTGTAGCTAAGAAAGTCTTAGTCAAACCGTTAGCGTCTACAGACGTTGCATAGCCAGTGAATACATCCGTTCCAGAAGGCTTGATAACTAAGTTATTAGCTAAGTCAAATGCACTGATAACCACAATCTGTGCGCCAAGCTGGTTCTGTTGGTCAGGCGATGTAGGATCAGTTGCAGGAGTAGTGCTTGAAGGTGCAACAGATAGAATCGCAGGAAGTGTAAGTTGTCCTGCACCTGCGGCATTGTTTGAGTTATAGACATTTACTACACCCGCGTTACCCGGAGTTACTGCTCCAGTAGGGTTGCCATTAGCATCTACTGTAGGGGTAGGGAATATAGACAAAGCCGTTGTTGTATTGTTGGCAGTTATTAAAGAAGCTGAACCCGGTCCAGCGGAAACAAAACCATTAAGTGATCGTACCGGCCCAGAGAAAGTTGTTCTAGCCATTTGAAAGTCCTCACATGCGAGTTTAGCGAATCTGTCTGCATGTAGTCCGTCGGGGACGGTCAGAGTTCGCGGGTTAGCCCCGATTTAAGAGAGTATATACCACTTATTTATAATATGTACAAATAAAACTCAGACAAAGAAAAGGGAGCCGAAGCTCCCTAATCTAATCACCTGTTGCTTATGTAGCACCCGGTGAACCGTAAACGCCCAGTGGGTCAGATACGCCGAAGCTGTATCGCTCACGAGCCTTATATCGGCTGTTTCCTGTGTCGAAGTCCGCATCCATAGATGTAGTCATCGGTGTACGGATGAAGTGCTTCAATCCGTTAGGAACGTCAGTCATCAAGAACCACGCATTACCGTCAGTGAGGTAGTTATTAACTGTATAACCCTCTGGCACTGTACCGTTGTTGCGGATTGCGTTGATGTCGTTGTCAGCAGTGCCGACTCTTAGCTCAGTATCCATCAAACGTGTAGCAACGAATTGCAACGCTGGTGGGATAACAAGCTTACGAGGTTTAGCTGCAATCAAAAGACCACGCTCATCAGTCCATGCTGCTATTGAAATAACCGCTGCTTCCAAAGAAGTCTCGTTTAAGTCAACGCCAGTCGCTGGAGTGTTTGCGTTAGTTCCACCAGAAACTAGTGGATGAGCCGTTGAGAACAAAGTCTGGCCGTCACCATAAGTGGGTCCGCCAGCAAAACCAGTGTTGAGAATAGTCGCACCTTTAACTTGCTTGGTGTAAGCCATTGCTCTAGCTAGTGCCTTTGTATAACGCGCTGAAAGCGAATCGTACAGGTTGTCCTCAATAGCCTCTTCGGTTAGTGAGAAACCCATAGCAATCGTCTCATTGACGTATCGGGCTGTGTAAGTCTCTTGTGCGTTATCATATGAAATGGCAGCACCTTCAGTTTTAACTGGGGCAGCACCAAAACCTGATAACTTCACTTCTTCTTCAAAGGAACGGTCAGAAGTCTCTGTTTCAAAGATTTCTTTAGTTTCCTCACCATATCGTGCGTACTCAAGGCCAAACAGGGCATTCAAACCCGGTAGTAGTTCCTTGAGGAGTTGCGCTCGTGAAATAGCCATTAGTCAGTCTCCTTAAGCCGTACCGGTTGGGTTAGTGTATGAATGCGCTATTGGGTTGAACTTAACAATCACATCCGTAAAAGCATCTCCAACAGCACTGCCCGGAGCGTCAACAAAGTCAACGATACGAAGAGCAATACCACTAGTAGATGCTACTGTAGCGTCTAGCGCAACATTCGAGTTACCAGTAATAGTACTACCAGTAGTTGTCGATTGTACGTTAGCTAAAGGTGCATTTCGACCAAGGGCAGCTTGTGCTACCGCTCCATCAGCTTGCATTTGGAATGCTACGTTAGGGTCATCTACGATGAATGCTTGTGCGTCAGCAGCGACTTGACTAGCGGGCCACATTTGACGGTTAACAAAACCAAGCGTTGCATCTGTATAAGAACAGCCCATGAACACGCCGACTGTGCCGACAGGGAACTGATCTGCTTGTGAGCCTATATCAGTCATCAGTTGAATAGTACCGTCAGCAGCAATTACGACAATAGAGCCGTAAAAGATGTTAGTACCGTAACCAGATGCTATAGGCAGCTTGCGAGTGGCTCCCGCGTAGGGAGTACCGCTCACCTCGTTTATAGGCCGTAGCCCATAGGGGGTAGCTGTAGTAGCCATTTTAATCTCCTAAGATTATCCTTTACCGAAAGTAACCTTAGAAGACCTTTCATTAAACATAGGCATTCTAGGGTCTGACTCCCGCATTAAGTTGTTGTCTACGGAACGTATTTGCGCTTCGTTTGTATCTTTATAGAAAGCGTTACGTTCTTCAACAAGTTCCTTGGGTGCTTTACAAAGCATAAGTCCGCCCATAACGACGTTGTCCTTAAAGCGATCATTCTCAATACTCACCAACTGAATCTCAGGGTGGTCTGAGGCTTTGCACGGCTCCCAACCTTCTCGTAACTTCGAGGAAACGTTAGTCGGATCGGCCTGTCCATTAGTACTTACACGAACCCAATGAAAAGTGTAACCGTCTTGCGGAGTAGGGTCAGGTAAAAGCTCTGGCCTTTTCCATGCTTGCCGTCGGGTTTTCTTCTCTCGCGTTTGTAGTTCGCGGTCTACTCTATTCGTACCTTTTGAATCAGTCATCAGCCTTGTTTCCTCATTAATTCAGCAACCTGTTGGGCGTAATCAGCTAGAGATACTCCTAGTTTGTTGGCTAAAGCTATTTGTGTTTGCGTTAGTCGCACCTTCTTAGGCGCTGTGCTCCGCGTAGCGGGGGCAACCACATTACTTTGCTTCCTCTTTGGTTCCTCTGGTTCGTCTTCGATACTCTCATCAAACTGGTCAGGAAAGACCTGACGCATACGAGAATTAATCTTCTCGTAGTATTCATCCGATTGAGGGTCAGTTCCCTCTTTCGTAAGCTTAGTATGCAATCCCAATGCAAATGCCGTCATTTCGTCATCTGAACCAAACCAAGGGTTATCATCGCGCCATGATTCGGCCTTCTCGTCACGCGGTACTTGCGGTTGGGGCGCAGTTACTTCGTTTTGTACAGCAGTTTGTTCTGGTTGTAAAGCCTCAGTTTCTCTAGGCTTTAAGCTTTGAACTCTGTCCATACGTATCTGAGCAGCGTTCAACGCTGTTTGTGCTTCAAGAATAGAGTCAGGCTCACCAGTCTCATACGCTTGTTTATATTGAGCCTTAGCCATAGCAAGCTCACTATCCACTTGCTTTTTAGCTGATTCAATCAAGGTATTGTGGTTCTGGTTAGCTGATCCCTTGAGCTTTTGATTTTCATCGACTAGCTTTTTAGCGTAAGCAATAGCTTCTTCTTTCTCACGTAGAGCTTGTTCTTTTACACGTCGCTCATCGTGATAGCCCTTGCTGAAGTGCTGTATGCGCTTTTTAACTTTTTCAGAGTAATTTTCTAACTCTTCGTTAGTTACCTCTTCAGGAGGCTCTGAGGGCTTTCTGTTGCGATCCGCAGCAGGGGTGTCGTCTACTACTTCAACTTCCACCTCGCCATCTTTTATTACGTTTTGTTTTTGTCCCGGTTTCTGAAGCTCCTCACGGCCTACAGCCCCCTCTACTTCTACATCAGGGGTTGTTTCCTCTTCGGCTACTTCTACTTCAGCAGCAGCTTCAATTTTATCAGGGTCTGGAAATTCAAATTCTACTTGTTGCATTGGCATAGTCTATTCCTCACGCACGAGTGATTGCTCTCGGATTGGCGACAACCGCTTCAATAGAATCATCATTCATCAGACGATACTCTTGGTTGCCTAGTTTGAACCGTGTTCCGGTGTTAGCTCGGAACATTACGTAGTCCCCAACCTTACACCACGGTCCGTTTACGAATCGTTCTTTGTCGCTGTAAGCCTCCTCACCCATATCCACTACAGCTCCTATAGTAGAAAGAATGTACTCTTCACGCTTTGTTTGGTCTGCTTTAATAAGACCGCTATCTCCAAAGGTTTCCTCTACGTTAGGGAGTGCTATGAGTATCCTATAGCCCACAGGTTTAGGGATGAACGCATCCATGTCTTCCTCGGATATTTTCATCTCATCTATCTTTTCTTGTCGCTTCTTCTCAAGAGCCGTTGGTTCAGTCATCGGTTTCTTCCATATAGTTACGCGAGAGGTCATTTATTTCACGTAATGCAGTGTCCAGACCCCGAAGCACACCACACACTTCTTTGTAGTCGGCGTAGTCTTTAGCTGCACCGGATCGTACAAATTCTTCGCTAGACCGTTTATGGTCTGTAAGTTTATCTGTTAGCACGTCAAAGACGGTTTTAGCCATTATCTATCCTCTCTGTCATCGCGGTAAGCTTCAGACGCATCTCGGTGGGCCTCAGCTCTCGTTCGTTTTTCTTGTCCTGCACTTTTAGCCATGTCAATAATAACCTTGGCTTCAGCTACATCGTTCTTAGCTTCAGACTGTTCATTCTGCGAAGCTATACGGCTGGCTTCCAGCACCGCTGTGGTCTGCGCCTTCTGCTTATCCAGCTCAATCCGCTCTTGGTCTATCGCTAAGTCGCCCGCATCTTTAGCTGCTTTGCGTTGTAGCTCACCTTGCTTAAGCTGTAGCTCTGCTTGCTGCATCTGAAACACAGGATCTTGTGCCTGTTGTTGTGCCTGTTGCTCCGCTGCTTGCTGTTGTTTCTGTTGAGTTAACTGTATTGCAGCCTGAGACATAGTTTGTGCCAGTAGATTAGCCGCTTCTTCAGGTAGTTCTTCACCCGGTGGTGGTAGTGCTGCACCCAACTTCTGCTCCATTTGCTGTCTATATAAGAAAGCCATGTGCTCGGCAATGTGTGCTCTAAGAGCAGAAACAATCTGCTGACCCATAGGGTTTTGCCCAATAAGTGCTGCAATCTGTGGATCAGCAAGGAAGGCTTCATGCGTAGCAATATGCGCCTGATGGTCTTGGAAGATAAACGCCTTGATGGGTGACCCTACCAGTGCATCCATGTTCTCGCTGACTGGATCTATTGGATTAATATCCTCTTCAGTCGGTACTAACTTGTCTGCGTTCTTGATCCCTAGCACCTCGATCATCTGACGGTGCAACTGGGGTAGATCGTAGATTTGTGGGGTGGCCTGTGCCATCTGCAACACGGTTTGATATTGCACAACTCTTTGTGCCATCGTGCTGCTATTGGGGTCGCTGACAGGAATTACTTCCACCGTGGCGTAATCCGCTTGGCGGGCGCGGGGAGTACCACGATCAGGCTCATAACCGTACTCTAATGGCGCATATTCAGCCATAATCGCTCTAAGAAGCTTAAATTCCTGCTTCATCGCGTAATGGACGCGAGATTGTACCGCTGCCATTGGCTTCAATGTACGCTCAAGTAGAGCTAATGTTGTTCCAACTGGCGCATTTGCGCTCATATCGGAGATGTTCATGTCAGAGATCGCTCCAAGACGGCGACCTTCCTCTGTGATCTTGTCTAATAGCGCAAGTAACGTCTGACTTGGCTCTTTGTAGGGTAGGGGTAGGATATTATCCCGTATTGACCCGCTCGGTACGTCCACATCCCTGAATTCACCCGGCCCGATGGGAGTATCGCCCGTTGTGACACGCATTCCGCGCGATTTTAAACCCCCCGGTAGGTTAGAAAGTGTACCAGCGTCAACTAATTGACGGATTAATGACGTTCCAGCCCTTGCATATCCGCCAATAATGTGTATCAAACCTAGGCCATAGAAGCCAAAACCCGGAACATAGACATAATGAACAAAATGTTGACGCTTGAGCGTCAAAGAATCGTCAGGGTTCCAGTTTCTACGTACCGCAAGCACCGTTCCTGTGCCTTTTTCGATGGTAACCACGTAAGGTTTGGCTACTTGTAGGTCATCTTCGTCGTCAACAACCTCTCCATCCGCCTCATCCAGCACTAAATCAGCATGAATCTCATATACAGCGTACCGATCATCCGATGTTACCGACATTCCAGCCTGTTCAGCCTTAGCTTCTTCAATATCTGTAGAGAATGCGACTGGATCGCCTAATGATACGTTTCTGTAGAACCCTGCTGCTTGCAGTTTGACCATCTCGTTCTTGGTTTTACGCATCACATGAGTGACACGCTCGGCAGATTCTAGGTTAGACGCACCGTAAGGCACGATCATATCTTCTGCGGGGATATAAATAGCGATCTGACGACCAATGTTGGGGTCGTAGTAGACCTTCTTGAAAGCTGATCCTGCGAGTCCCAAGCTGTAAAGCATACGTTCGTGTTCAGGGCGATACTCGACCATCACATCTGTAAGCTCGTAATTCATGTCTGTTTTGACACGTAAGGCCGCATCTTCTTTTTCTCGACTAACTTCGCCCAAAATTTTAGTGTTCACTGGACCGGCTGCTGGGAACGTCTCACTCATTGCTTCCGCTTGGAATCGAATCGCTGCTTCTGCTAATACTGTACTATATACACCACAGGCGTTTTCCCACGGCTCAGTTCTGTCTTCGTAACTAAACCCTAGGACTTCAAGACCTTTTACAAAAGTCTCAGCCCAATCACGACGCGAACCTATGTCATCATCTACCGCAGCAACTAAATCAGCCGACAACTCGGTTAACTGACCGTCATCCATGTACTCAGCAAGGTTGGCATCGAACGGTGCGTTAGCAATATCTGTGTCCATTGCGTCGGGGACAATCGTAATCTCTACTGTGCCGTCGTCTAAGGTCACCATCTCTGGGTTGACGATTTCAATCTCCAACTCGCTTGTTTCTTCTTCCATGCCCTCTGGCATAGCGTACAATCCTTTTTCAATAGCCATTAGTAGTACCCGCCTCTACGTTGCTTGAAGTATTGCTCTTCCTCTGGTTCGTCAGAAGGCAACCTTATAAATCCACCTTTTCTAAACCGCATCAATGCAAGTGACACGGAATCCACGTAGTCATCATGCTCCCCTGCTGGGAAACTAGCAACCTCGTCAATGACCTCTTCAGCCCAGTGCCTGTTCGGTGCCCACACCATACCAGATGCAAACAAATCAGACACGGAGTTAAGCCTTGTTATTTTGTCATTCCCTCGTGTTGGCGTAAACTCCTGCACAGGAATACCCATTGCTCGCATCTCATAGATGAGGGGTGCACCTGATGCTTTTTTCTCCACCATGATAGCGTCCGGTTGCCAACTGTCGTACTGCTCTATAGCTACCTTCTTGAGTTTTGGAAACTCCATCCGCTCTCGGTACGCATTAAGTAATATAATATTAGCCTGAGTTATCCCTGCATCATCCGGTTGGTAGAACACACCCCATACCGTCATAGCTGAATAGTCAGCTCTGCTGTTCTTCTCGAACGCCGTATCCCATGCCATCAATATATAGTCACAGGGTGGTGGATCTTCTTCTTCCCACTCCTGCCACCACTCACGTTTGACGATAGCAGACACTTCAGATGTCGGGTTCTGTTGATACTGCGCCATCCACTTGTTGTTCGGTAGTTCTTCTTTTAGTGCTGCCAGCTCATCTTTTGACCAGAACTCAGGCCAGAGCGGATTGCCTGACGGCATCAGCGCAGGGAACTCAATAACTTCCCACTCGTCACCCCCACGCTGGGCGGCTGCTTTTATAACTTTAGCGGTCAGATCCCGCAGACTCCAACGTGTCATTACCACTACGATAGCACCACCAGGCTGGAGTCTTTGTCGTGGTCCTGATGTATACCACTCGTAGGTCTTGTCGTAGATGTCAGGGTTAATCTCAGCCAGTGCTGCTTCTTGCTCTGAGTGTGGGTCGTCAATAATCAACAAGTCCGCACCTTTACCAGTTACCGCACCGCCGACACCAATCGCAAAGTAATCTCCACCTTTGCTGGTGTTCCACCGTCCTGCCGCCTTGCTGTCTGCTGACAGATGTAACTCTGGAAATATGTTTTGATAAGCTTCCTGGTCCACGAGGTTACGAACCTTTCGTCCGAAGCCTACTGCTAGTTCTGCCGTATGCGAGGTTTGGATGACCTTCTTGTGTGGATACTGGCCCAGAAACCAAGCAGGGAGTAAGTAACTAGCAAACTCAGACTTAGTATGACGAGGAGGCATATTAATAATAAGGCGCTTACAGTCACCGCGAGCCACTCTTTCAAACGCTTCAGCCATTCTCGCATGGTGTTTTCCGCTTATAAACGTAGGCCACATCTGCCTAGTAAAGTCCATGAACTTGGTTTGAGCTTTCTTTTTCTGCTTCAGCTTATCCAGATGCTTCAGCTCTGCTAACAACTTCTCCTGTTCTGGCACAGACAACATAGGGAGTATAGTCGGTATGTCCTTGAGGGAGATGTTATCAAATGGCGATGTCTTGCTCGTCATTCTCATCCTCCTCATCGTCGTCGTCATTTAAGTCATCAAGTAGTCCTAACTCTTCATCCAAAGACTGACTCAAAGGAACTGTATCTACTACCGTAGCATTAAGTAATGTTTTCACCCTATCTTTGATCGCTTTCTCCAAGTCTTCTGGACTACTGTAGTTCACCGTTATCTCACTACGTTCAGTGAATATACCTATATCACTGTGCTTACCTAGTAACTCTAGTGCTTTCAACTCATACCGTGGGTCACCACAGTCAGCCAGCTCCATCAACTTGTTAGTTATAGCGGCCCGTGCGCTAGCCGCATCCATTGCCAACTGCTGTCCATAGGTACGAAGGAATGTTGCCGCAGCAAAAGCTGTGCTTTGATTTGTTAGGTTGGAGGGTTTCTTTGCGTTAGCTACTGCGTCGAGTAACTCTTTCTCACGCTGGGTATCACCTTCAGTTACGTCGAACTCCGCACCCAATGATTCCTGTAGTTCTGCCGTGTTTCCAGCAACGGCCATCTCATCAAGCAGAGTCGCGGGCTTCTCTTCCGCTAAGTCATACGGAACAGGGTGATCCTTTGTCGGCTCTATCAACACTTCAGACATATAGATTCGCAGGTAGTGATACCGTGTTGGGCGGAGTGTACGGCATTAGCATAGCAGACGCAATACCGCAAGAAGAATTGAAAGGAGTTGAAAGGAGTTGAAAGGAGTTGAAAAGGTTGGAGAAGGCTGGAAATTATAATAAGGATTGAAATAGGGGGTTTGGGTCCCTTTACGGGGGGTGTTCCCTGTATAGAGGGGGTGGGGTGCGAGCCAGACGGGTGTAGAAAAAAGGGGGTGGGGGTAAGTCATTGATTTACATAGGTTTATTAAGAAGAACTGTGAAAAGTTGTGATATAATGTGCGTTTTATTATGTATATACAGGTATGGTACCTGCCTGGTATCGCGGGGGGTGGGGGAGGGGTGGGGTCAAATCAACCTAGAATATTCTAGCTTGACAATGTCAAACAAGTGTGAGATCATATACTTACTGAATCGGAACACACAAACCAACTAACCCGATTCCTTAAGGAGCTAATGATGACTAAAGTAACTACAGCTAAAGCAGTACTAGATAACGCGAGCATACTAATCAAAGCAATTACAGCGGACGTGAAAGCATTTGTCCAAACGGGTAAGACTGGCTCGACTGTCGCTGAAACATTTGACAGTTTTTTCAAGGTCGCTAACTGGACCGCGTTCGCGGGTAACAAGTCCGCCGAATCTTGCGGAATGTCTAAGGTAGAGTTCAAGATGGTGAAGGATACTCGCGCCGAATACAAACAGCACTGGGAAGATGCCGGACTAAAAAACTTCGATCAAAGATGGCAGTATGTTAAAACTTTATCGAAGCACTTTGTTGAACCTGAGCAAAAAGAAAGTGCCGGAAAAAGTGCCGAACAGAAAGCTTGCGAACACGCTCGAGGGCTACACCGCCAAGCTACTGAGATGAATAACTTAGTACTACTTGAGCTAGCGCAAGAGGCTTGCGAAGTGCTAGGACTAGAGATCGAGTAACTTATAATAAGTTAACTAAGCCCCGACTAAACATCGGGGCTTTTTTATGTCTGATCCTCAGCCATGATAGTAGTATGATAGTACTACTATGATAGTAGCTAGCTATAGCCTAGCTACGGTCTAACACACAGCGACGGTCAATGTATTATTACGTTTTAGTTTTAACTTAAACTATTGATATCATTGAAGTTTGTCTCTCAATATTACGTTTCTGTTCCTTTGTTACATCTAATATTACGCTCTAAGCTATTGATAACTAAAGGTTATTCGTATTATTACGTAAATATGGCATAAAAAGTACACACACAACATGTGTTAACGAGCTTCTAGCTAAGTGTATATACACGTCAGGTTATTTTTGCAAATGGTGTTCACTCTCTCTCTATTTTCATAATAATATAATAATACAACAATAAAACTTCTACACACCCTGATTTTATTGCATCTCGAACCCAAATCTATTATTACGTTTCGTTTACAATATTATAATATTACCACCCATTTTTATAATATTACTCAAAATCCACTCTTACGCCTACTTGACATTTATATAATAATGTGTTACAATATACTTACAAACTGGGAATTCGCCTAGATTGTGTATCAACCTATAATATTCTAGGTTACATGGAGGACGACTATGGCTATATGTATTACTTGCGGTAAACCTTATGCAGAGCCACGCAAGAAGATGGGACTCGATACCTGTCTTGTGTGTGGTGAGCAGGAAGCGACCGAAGCACGACTCGGTTGGTGCGTTGCACAGGAATACAACAAGGGTGCGTACCAGTTGGTGACTGACCCGATAAATACCCTCAAGCAGACTAACCCAAAGAGGACTACGTGATGAAAGACTTTATGCGTAAGAAGTACAACACGCACGACCCCGATGACATGTACCGTTGGACGCGAACACCTTGGTGGGTGAAACCGCTGTTCGCTGTTGGAGTAGGTGTTGCCGGTGTCGCTGTTGTTGTGTTCGTGTGGATGCTAACTGTAATTGCATTTTTATAAACCGACCTAGAATATTCTAGGTTAAATCAGGAGAACGATGATGAGTAAAGAAATGCGAGTAACTGATGCTTGGACTCAATGGGCTGTTAACAATGATATTGATTCGTTGGTTATTGAAGAGATAGCAAGGATAGGTCTGGTGGTAGCATCTGATGCAATCGCTGAGGTATTAGATATGAACGAGGACGAGCTACTAACTATAGGTGCGTACTTAGCACATAAATTAAATCAGGAGAACGATGATGAAAATAACTAAACCCTTATATGAGCACTGCCACGACGGTAGTCACAACTACCTAGTCACTACTAACAAGCAAGACTTCTACCACTTCCGTTCAGAGCATACCAACGAGAACGGTGGACATTGCTTTGTACGTAGGTTCAGCGATGAACCGTCAGACTACGGCACTTCTATGACGCTCGACCCTGATCGTCCAGAGATAGCACTGGCTTTGCTATATGCAATAGCGGAAGGCTACATGACATACGCAGATGTTTCTCAGGCAGGTTGGTGGACTCAGCAACTACCCGACGGAGTAGACGCTATCAACTTGCGCCAATGGGGTGACGTTCTTAGAGACAACCGCGATGCTATTGCTGTGGATGGCATAGATGACATTGCTGAGACAGTGCAAGCGTTCGAAGCTATGTGTATGCGAAAAGAAATGTCGTGGGACGACTGGGAAGATACCCTAAAACCACACAATATGCACTACCGCTCGGCTATGAATAACTTATCGCAAGCCGCCACTGAATTCTTATTGGCTGACTATTGGTACAAAAACTCAAGCAAGTAAACCAACCTTGACACTCAAGGTTAAACAAGGAGAACGATGATGACTGACAAACTAGAGTACGAGAACGCATCACCTGAGCTACGCAAGCTCATCAGTAAGTACGAGATAGGACTACTACAGCAGTGGTTAGGTACACAAGAACCGCAATTGCTGCAAAGCTACTACCTACTAGACAACCCAGAAGTAGTAACAGACGGTGTTACTACCATGCCAACCCACAAGGAGAATGACGATGTTTTGTAGCCAAGTAACAGATATGCCTAGCTTGCTTAACTATGAGCAAGCACTTGAGCATTACAACAGCGTCATCCCCATACGTGGATCAGACCTAAAACCTATATGCGAAGGGGCTAACGGTAGACGCAAGAAGCATATGCAGATATGCAAGCGTAGAGATGTAGTTGTGTGTCGGCTATACGACACCGACCTGCTTGAGTTTCACCCCAACGGTGACATTTTTATCACAACAGGTGAATGGTGTACCCAGAGTTCGCTTCACTTTATCAATGCACTGCTACCGCGCAGAAACTTTGGGATATGGGCAAATATCCAGAATCGCAGAGCTGTACTCACAATAGAGGGCAACGCTCTGGAACCCGAACGTCGAGAGTATGCTATCGGTGCAGGGCTAACCCTACGTCACGTCGAAGGTACAAATAAATGGGAAGTTACCAAGTCTGAACCTAACTACAGCTACAGGGCTAGACGCAAGGTAATGAATGAGAAGATGCAACCAGTGAAGCAGTTTATTACTGCGTGTATAGCATTCAGTAAGCTATATGACCTCAGCGATACCACGGTACGAGATGAGTTTAGACTTGGCGGTTATGATACGGCAAGCGAGCACTTAGGATACAAGGTTTCGCACTGGTCTTACGAGGTGCTTAAAGACTCTGACCACGATGACTACTCTAGTCTTGTACTAAGTTGTTTGAAGTACAGCTACATTGAGCCAGACTATTGGGCTACTTCTAAAGGTGCTATACCGAGGTTCGACCCTGAAAGGATCAAAAACTTTGTCCGAGAGATTGTTAAGTATACGTTCGTGGAGGATATATTCGAGCGTGTCGAGGTGGATCGGATTAGTAATAACGGTAACGAAAAATACTTTGGAGAACGATGATGAAACTTTTACGAGCTAAGACGCAGACCCCTGTTACTACTGGAGAAGTGGTAAGGGATAAACGCGGACATAGGTACTACTTACGTTCGATCCACAATAACAAGTTAGATGTTGTCTCGATGGACGAGCGACGCTTGCATCTAACTGCCAAACCGGAGGTGTTTAACTGCTACTTGACTAATACGTAATATTGTGTTACGATATACTTTAATTTGTTTTATTTACCATTAACCAACCTAGAATATTCTAGGTTAAACGGAGAACGACATGTCAGAGATAATTAATGAAACGCGTACTGTAAACCTTGAGCAAGCTACTCAGCTCATTGTAGCTAACCCCGACGTTCGATACATGCTTAGGGGCGAACCGGGCATCGGCAAATCAAGCCTTGCACTTGCTATAAAAAATACAACAGGTTATCCACTGTCTATGGTGGACGTACCCAACCTTGACCTCGGTGACGTGGCTATGCCAGTGATCGACCATGAGAACAAGGTGACGCGGTACTACCCCAATGCACGATTCGGGCTGACTGATAACCAACCAGTGGTCATCATGCTCGACGAGTTTACCAAGGGTGCAGAGCCAGTTAAGAATATGCTTCACCCCATGCTCGAAGTGTTTCAACCTAGACTGGGTGACCTAGCGATACCTGAAGGTACTATAGTAATACTTACAGGTAACCTCGATACCGATGGGGTTGGCGATGGACTAGCTCAACATACTAGGCAACGCATCGTCGAGTTGCTTGTCCGTAAACCCAATGCAGATGAATGGCTACGGTGGGCAGTGAACAATGGTGTCTCTACTATTGTGATGGCATGGGTAGACAGATACCGCTATGCGCTCGGCTCTTACCTCGATGGTGAGATAAACGAGTTTAACTTCAATCCCGCAGAACCTCAGAAGAATGTGGTGTCACCACGTACCCTAGAAATTGCAAGTCGTATTGTCATGCAACGCGAGCACTTTGACGATGATGCGCTAGCTTCTGCTCTTACTGGTACAGCAGGTGCGCCGTTCTCAGAATCTTTGGTGTCGTTCATCCGGTTCCAAGAACAGCTACCCCCATTGAAATCCATTGTGAATACTCCCGACAAAGCGGAGATACCAGAGGACTCTGGTGCGCGGGCAGTACTGACCTTCGGACTACTGGAGTATGCAGACAAGGACAATCTGTCTGGCATTATGAAATACCTACGTCGGATGGAGGAGGAGTGGCAAGTTATCTTCGGTGTCAGTCTAGCCAAGCACAAAGCCAAGCAGTCTTTCATCTTCAACAACCCTGACTTCAAGCAGTGGTGCATCGACAACGAGGACTTGCTATGAACACTCACAAACAAAAACTTACCGTTGCCTTAAACGAAGCGTTTGAAGCAGGGAAAGCGGCAGGTGTGTTTATGCAAATGCTATCACACTTGCCTGACCGTCCGTGGGAATACTACAACAAGCAGAAGAGATACCAAGAAGATCAATACAACTGTGTTGTTCGATTAGCTGACGTTTGGGACGAAGAGTTACAAGACGAGGAGGCATTGTAATGGAAAATCAGAGACGGTTTAAAGCAGTCAAGATCGGACTGATGCGCTCAAAGGAGTTTGGTTTGTTACGGGGAGTAATGATGCTTGGTACTACTAAGCTAGGTGATGAAGTGCCGACCGCGTGTACCAACGGACGTGACGAGTGGTACAACCCTGACTTCCTGTTTGATTGGAAAGAACCAGACAAGAGCGCAGGTTTTATCATCGTGCATGAGAACTTACACAAGACTGGTAGGCATATGCTCGTCTACAAAGCATTGTTTAAGCTGAACCCACAAGTCACCAACATGGCTACAGACTACTGGATTAACGACAGGATCATATCGGCTGATCCTCAAGAAAGACTGGTAGCTATGCCACGCGACAAGGAAGGCAAGATCGTCGGGCTGTATGACCGCAAGTATCATGGGTGGACAGTCAAACGAATCTTCTACGATCTATTGGAGCAGGAGAAAGATAAACAAGAAGCGCTGGGAAACAGTGATTCAGGTTCGGACTCTTCGGGGGAGTCGAGTGTCCGAGGCAGTACTGGGTTTGATGAACATGACTGGGAGAGTGCGAACGCTATACCTACTGAAGAACAACAGAAGCTAGATACCGACATCAAGCAAGCGATACGTCAAGGCATCCATGCGTCTAAGAAAGTAGGTGCAGGTGGTTTGCAAGACACGCTAGGACTAGGTGAACTGGTGCAACCCAAGGTGGACTGGCGACAGAAGCTACGGATATTTATGAACTCAACGTGTCGGAAGATGGAGCGCAGTACGTGGCGTAGACCTAACCGTAGATTCCTACACCAAGATGTAATTATGCCTAGCTTAGAAGGTAGTAGCATCAAGGAGATCGTGCTAGCCAGAGATACTTCGGGGTCTATGCACTGTCAAGATCGACTGACCACAGTTACCAGTGAGATGGCAAGTATCGGCAAGATGCTGAACATCGACAAGATTCATCTGATTGACTGGGATGGAGAAGTAGAAAGCCATGAGGTGTACACCAGTGATGGGCTGACAACAGCACCAGAACTCAAGCGTACAACAGGTGGCGGAGGGACTGACCCTACGTGTGTTTCTGACTACTTGGATAGCAACAACATGAAGCCTGACTGTGTGGTGATGCTAACTGATGGTGAGATCCACAGGTGGGGTAATTGGAAAGTGCCTGTACTTTGGGCAATTACTAACGACGAGAAGATAACCGCCCCTATCGGGCAAACAATACAGATCGACTAACCAACCTAGAACATTCTAGGTTACACCAACGGAGAACGACGATGAGTATTATAGCAAACAGTGCAGTACTGGTACGCCTCAACATTGGAGTATGGGGTGCAAGCAAACGCAACAAAGACTTGGAAGCAGAGGTCGCACGTAACAAGAACGCTGACCCCAAAGCTATCCGCATGTACGACAACATGATGGTCGGGTCTACAGGGCATAAAGACATACAGAAACATGCTGCAAATACGCGACTATGGCATACCAGTATGACCCTACCCTGGGACGAACGAGGTTACAGGCTTTGTCCTACTAGCCTATTCCTAGACTACAAGTCTCAACACAACATCAAGCGTGATACGTTCAACGCTATGAAGGATACGTTCCGAGTGAAGTATCTAAGTTATCGAGAGACAGCTAAGGCTTATCGGGGAGATATGTTCAACGAGTATGACTACCCTAGTGTGGCTGAAGCATTGAGTAAGTTTAGTTGGAACTTCACAGTAGCCCCTGTACCAGAGAGCGGTCACTTGTGCATAGACCTACCAGAGAAGGAGATGCAAGAAGTACGAGCTTCGTGTGATGTTGAAGTTGAGAGACGCATTGCCGAGGGTGTGAAGGAGAATGAGAAGCGACTACTCAAGGAACTGGAAGGTATCAGTAAGAAGTGTACCGATACTGGTGACGAGGATGAGTCAGAGAAACGATGGCACGATAGCTTTGTGTCTAACCCTTTGCACCTATGTCGAATGCTTAAACATACTAACCTAACAGCAGACCCCAAGATCGAAGAAGCTAGGCTACGGTTAGAGCAACTCATGGAAGGTAAAGACAAGGATATGTTCAAGGACGATCCACAAGTAAGAGAGACAGTAAAGAAAGAAGTAGACTCAATCATCAAATCATATGACTGGTAAAGGAGAACGACAATGCAAGACTTTAACGACATAGTAGCCACTGGTCTTAGTACATTCTCGGATGAACTAGAAGCATGGCAAAACCCTGTAGACAACTGTGGGTATAAAGGACTACCGCGCAATGTTATCAATGCGAACCTTAACAAGCGAAGGCGCAAAGACGAACCCGAACATTTGATAACAAGGGAGCAGGAGACAGAAATTACACACAAGACGATGTTTGCATTTCTACAAGAAGTAGCTACAAAAAATCCACACCTTACCTTTATAGGTAGGTCTGCACATTTAGAGCATGTGGTAGTGGTAGTGGGTGAAGAAGTCTTGGGTAGAATAAATGAGAACTACGATAGACAACTTAAGTTTGAAAACAACAGGATACGAGATGTACTAACAAGGGGTAACGGTAAGAAGACAGGCAAAATACCAATAGCAATAAAACTGTTTAACAAATTCTTTTACCCTGCAACTGTGTTGGAGAAAGCAAAATTTGCAAGTGATGATTTAGCTTCTTCTATTTCTAGCGCTTGGTATGGAGCGGATCGAGAATTAAACAAGCCTAAAAATCATATCAAAGGGCTGATTGCAAGTATGCTACAGAATAATTCTCAAGCATTTGCAAGGTTTCTTACTGACGTAGGAGAGTTGGAGATACTTAAAGAGTACCAAGAATGTTCTGCTGACTTTGATAACATTCACACCATACGAGAAGATGCTGAGAAAGGTAGGGGTATTCACGTATTCAGAGTTGGTGACAAGTGGGGCATATCTGATGCACACCGTAAAATTACTTCTGCTACTACAAAGGAGCGTGTACCCGACGAGTTGATAGGTAACTTCGCTATGCTTAAAACTGTGGAAGATAATACTTTTATACAACAGGTGGGTTACAAACAGAATGAAAATTCTTATTGGATATACAAGGAGAACGATGATGACTAAACAAACAACGATAGACGCAACATTGTTAAAAGATATGCTTGGCTACGCTGAGTGTTATTTGGTGGAGTTAGATTATTGGTATGTCATGGCAAAAGGAGGAGATGGCGGTTCGGTCAACTCTGCTTCATCGACAGTCTATTATGACTTTGACAATGACTACGATAAATCTTTGAAAGACTTTAAGGAGGAGATTACTGAACTAAAGACAACCATAACAGAGGTTAAAAAGGAGTTAGACAAACAACAGGAGAACAATGATGGAGACAACTAGGCGGCGAGGTAAACAACTAAGCCCTACTTTAACACACCTAAGTATTAGGTTACCGACTGAAGTAGTAGACTACTTTAAAAATGCAGGTCAGTTTGGTAACTATACTGGAGCAATACGTAACGTACTAACTCAATATGTAAAGGAGAAAAAAATGAACGATAATGATGTACCATGCAGAGTAACCGCAGACCTTAAACGTTATATGAATAAGGAGGATGGGTACGAAACAGTTATGGAAGAGCAGATACGCATAGCTGATGAATATAACGATGAAGATTTAGAATTTCCAACCTAGAATATTCTAGGTTACACGAAGAATTGACCCTGCCTTAGCGCAGGGTTTTTTTGTCTTTACAAAGTCCAACCTTCTTGCTATGCTTCCTGTATGGCACTTACTCCCGAAAAGAAAGTTAAGAATAAAATAGTAAAAGTGTTAAAAGAACGTGGTGCTTATTACTTCTTTCCTGCTAGCTATGGTATGGGTAGGAGTGGTGTACCCGACATCGTAGTTTGTTATTGCGGACGCTTTATAGGTATTGAATGTAAAGCCGGTAAAAACAAAGCTACTGCGTTACAACTTAAAGAACTGAATGATATAAAACAAGCAGGTGGTTTGTCTTGTGTTATCAATGAGGAGACCATACCTCACGTCATTCAGTTATTGGATTCCATTACTAATGAAAATACTAACGATTGATTTTGAAACTTACTACGCAAAAGATTACAGCTTAACCAAACTCACTACCGAAGAATATGTAAGAGACTCTCGGTTTGAAGTTATCGGTGTTGCTGTAAAAGCTACAGATACAAGCAACTACTATCATAGCCCAGCTTCGGGCTATAGCCCAGCTTCGGATTCACTGTGGTGTACCGGCAGTAAAAAACAAATCGCTAAGTTTTTAAATCAGTTTGACTGGGCAAACTCCATTGCGCTAGCGCACAACGCTATGTTCGATATGGCTATACTTAACTGGCATTTCGACATACGACCTAAGAAGATTGCAGATACCCTGGCAATATCGAGAGCTACTCATACTATAGAAGTAGGAGGAAGTCTTGCGGCGCTGGCTGAATACTACGGACTCGGAGCCAAAGGCACAGAGGTGCATAGTGCTGTGGGTAAGAAACGTTTGGATTTTACTCCCGATGAAATTGAAGCCTACGGAGGGTATTGCATACAAGATGTGGAACTTACCTATAAGTTATTCAAGGTACTTAAAAAGGACTTCCCTAACTTTGAGATGGCGTTGATTGATTTAACGCTACGTATGTTCACTGAGCCTACCATAACGTTAGAGACTTCGATTTTAACTGAACATATAAAAAAGATTAAAGCTACTAAAGAAAGACTTATGTCAGCCATAGCGCATGACCGTAAAGAACTAATGAGTAACGCTAAGTTTGCAGAACTACTAGAAAAACTTAATGTTGTTGTCCCTCGCAAGATCAGCCCCACTACCGGCAAAGAAACATATGCGTTTGCTAAGACTGACGAGGAGTTTAAAAAGCTACTTGAACACGAGAATGAAAAGGTGCAAGCACTTGTGGCTGCTAGACTAGGCGTTAAGTCTACTATAGAAGAGACACGTACACAGCGTTTTATAGACATAGCAGGGAGGGGTACGTTACCCATACCCTTGCGTTACTACGCAGCACACACAGGGCGTTGGGGTGGTGATGACAAAATTAACATGCAGAACTTACCGCGTGGTTCACAACTTAAGAAAGCAATGTGCGCTCCAGAAGGGTACAAGTTTATAGACTGTGACTTGTCTCAGATCGAAGCTAGAACTTTAGCTTGGCTTGCAGAGGCCGACGACTTAGTAGAGGCGTTCGATAGAGGTGATGATGTGTATAAGATTATGGCTTCAGCTATCTACGATAAGCCCGAAGATGAGATAACAAAAGAAGAACGTTTCGTTGGTAAGACTACGATACTAGGTGCAGGGTATGGAATGGGCGCTGCTAAGTTTAAGTCTCAGCTTAAAACGTTTGGTGTAGAACTAGAGCAAGATGAGTGTGATCGTATTATCAAAGTATACAGAGAAACATACCCTGACATACCTAAGTTGTGGCGTTCTGCCGGTAAAGCCCTAAAAAATATTATGGAAGATAAGACGTTTGACTTTGGTAGGGAGGGAGTTGTTTGGGCTAATGGGTCTGTAGGTATTGAGTTACCAAACGGATTGTATGTTAGGTATCCAAACTTACGTAATGAAACCGACGAGGAAGGTAATACAGAAACCGTGTACGACACACGGAGGGGTAGAGCCATCCTGCCTAATAGAATTTATGGTGGTAAAGTTATAGAGAATGTATGCCAAGCACTAGCGCGAATTGTTATAGGTGAGCAGTTGTTGCGTGTATCACAGAAGTACAAAGTAGTAATGACGGTACATGATGCAATAGGTTGTATTGCTCCTGAAGATGAAGTAGAACAAGCAATGGAGTTTGTTGAAAAAAGTATGAAAGTGCGTCCTAAATGGGCTTCAGATTTACCTTTAGATTGTGAAGGTGGGTGGGGAGAGTCTTATGGTACGTGCTAAGAACTACAGGGGGTTTTGATGAGTTTCTCCCCTGTAAAACCCCAGAGGGCGGTGGGTTGGTCATCATTAGCCGGTAACACCCTCAATATACAGCAGGAACCTAAAAATTACATAGTGGGGTTATCAATCCTCTGCTACGTCGTTCTCCAGTCCAGTGTGTATATCGGGTAAGCCACGCTACGGTTAGTCGTACTTCCTACCCCAAGA
>Ga0208643_1000676_pt1 | contig 21501 bp, 8 predicted proteins | sample VirMetDEL_Nov_12_FD_184516 | JGI IMG/M metagenome (GOLD analysis project Ga0208643, IMG submission 184516) | Aqueous microbial communities from the Delaware River and Bay under freshwater to marine salinity gradient to study organic matter... | ecosystem: Environmental > Aquatic > Marine >... | reverse complement strand
AAACATCAAGTAATACAAGAACGAGTTCCATTCGTGTTTTAGTTTTGCTATAAATTTTTTCATTTTTTGGTTTTGTTTTTAGTTAATAACCACCACTTATGCATGGTGTATCCGATACTTACTGCTAGCAATGTAAGTTTAAGAATCATGTCTATCTGCGACATTGATATCGCGAGTGTGCCTATGTTCAATAAATAAATTTTCAAATCTGATATAGTCATTTTAGGGGATTTATTTTAAAGAATTTTTTCTTTTTTTATTTTGTATTTCTATTATTTTAAGTATTCTACTTTCTTCTGAACTTAAACCACGTAATTGAGTTTTAGTTACACCTGCGTTCCATAAAAAATCAACTTGCTCCGCCTTGCTTAGATCTTTTAAAACCTTCATTCTTGTTTGCATTGCTTTGCTATACTTGTTTTTTTCTTTTTTAGGTTTTTCAATTTTAACAGGCTCACCTATTTCTTCCCCTCGGCTAATAGCTTCCATATCTTTGTCAAATTGCTTTTTGTTTTGGATGTCCATCAGCCTATCAATTCTGTCGGCTTCTTTAGTAAGACTTTTCAATTCTGTTTTAGTAACGCCTGCATTCCACAACATATCAACTTGCTCCTTCTTGCTTAAGTCTTTTAGTGCCTTCCTTCTTTTTTCAGTAGGGTCTAGCTCGTCGTAATCTCTTTGCTCCTCAAGCTCCTTAAATCTTTCTTTTTCCGCTTCTTTAGTTGCAGCTTTAGTTGCTTCAGATTCCAGTTGCCATTTAGGCCACCCCATTATTATTAATGGCTTCATCCAAGCTTCTGTGTCTGCGCTAGCAACATCAACGGCATCTATTGCCATTCCTACTGCTCTGTCAACCGGCAAAGATGTAACACCTGCAATTGCGCTAGCTGTAGCGGTTACATACGGATGCTTAAGTGACATTTTGTCAAACTCAATTTCCTTCTGTCCCCATTCTATTGTGCTACCTGCTTTACCAAGCTTAGTTAGCTTACTAGACAACGGAGGAGACATCTTTAACAATTCCTCATAAATAGTCATCTTATAGTTTTTGTTCCTTTTCTTGTCGCTTCTTTGATAAATTTTTATTCCTAAGTTCTTTAATACCGAAAATATTACTCCAGCTACACCAATACCCCTAAGGACACCATCAGTCATAGAGTTAGCAACACTAAGCAATTTTTTGTCGTTACTAGCTTCTTGAACTTCCGTCATTTCTTCGTCGGATTCATCGTCGTCTCCAAACATAGCGGCAAACATTGCTTGCTGTAGGTAATTAAAGATTGCATTTTGTATAACTCCGTAGTAAACTATTCTAGATATGTGAGTAGCAGGTTTCCCCCTGCCATTATAAAGATCCTGTGCGGACCTTTTCATTATCCTAGCATACTGAGAAGGAGTGTTAGCAAAAGCTAATATAATTCGTCCTATAGGCTCTGCTTGCTGTTTAGAAGACTTGCTCGGATCGCTTGACTGCTGAGATACTTCGGCAGTAGCTATAAAATCTTCCATTGCTTGTTTTTCCGCAGCGACTGGATCCATTCCGTCTTTAATTAAGGAATTAACTCTGTTTCTGTAAAAAGAAGCACCTCCTGTTGCAATAGCCGCACTATCCGCCATTTTTGTTGGCAAGAATCCTGCTTTTAAAATCTTAGCTAATACACCTTGAAACCCACCTTCTTTAGCCGTGGTCGCGATATCCGCTTCATTTACATTAATTCTTAATCCATCTCGCCTGTCTACTAAGTAATCAGAGTTCATTAAGTATATCCAATCCTTCCAATACTGTGGTTGGTTAGCGAACGCTTTACTTGCCTGGTAAATATTGTTCCCTTCAAAGTTTATGAAGTTAGTAAAAGATATAAGTTGTAGTACAGCGGATCTTCTGTTAAGAAACATTATGTTACCAACAGCCCCGTTTAACCATCTAACAAACGTATCTGTAACTGTGTTAGGTGTAGGCACGGTATTTCTACCCGATTTCATTCTTCTTAAAGCATCTTTAACAGCTACCACGTAATTTTCGCCGTACGCAGCCTCTAGTTTGCTCATGTTCTTACTAGAAAATATAACATCAACATTTTGTTGCCATAATTCTAATAATTGTTTTCTTCCCTCAGTGTTAAGATCGTTAAGTAAATCCGATGTTATAGTACCTGCTGGCCAGTTTTCGTTAGGAGTAGCTGATTTTTTACCTTTATTGAGAGCTAATAGTTGATCGCCAAAAGCTTTTAAATCGGGGTTAGCATTAACGTAATTTACTAAGATTGGTAAATCAACATCGGATAACCCTTCAATATCTATTCCTTGAGCATCCCATACGTATACTCTAATAGCCATCTCTTTGCTAAACAAACTTTCCTTCATTTTCCCGTTTTCGTCTTCGTACTTGAAAGTCTTTTTAAGTTCTTTAGGCACGATACCAAGTTGTTTCTTTACGGCTTTGTAGTCTTTAGCCATAGCGATTCTACCTTTTCGCAATCCATTTATAGCTCTCGCATACGGTTGCAATAAGTGTTCTGTGTAAAACGCTAAAGCTGCTTCCCCTTGTTTTCCTTTAGGCAATGTGGTATACAATAACCCTAAGAAATCTTCAGCTGATGGGGGTATAAAGAATTTCATTCTAAATTTCTTAACCTTGCCTTTAAGCGCCGCTTTAACCGACTTGTATTCTTTAAAGTCTTCTATACCGGATTCCTGCTCTATTATCTTATTAAATTCCTGATCTAAAGTTTTACTGTATCTTATACGGCTTTGTTGTGTCTTGCTTTTTACATCGAGGGTATTAATAACATCTTTAACTGCTTTTGGCTGAGCATCTAAATTAGTTGACTGCCCAGGCAAAGCCTCGCCTTTTGTAGACAACTCATTTGTTAAAAAGTTAATCTCTCCTTCAAGTTTTTTAGAGTACCTAATCGTATAATCTTTATTAAAGACTCTGCCTGAATCGGTATTCATCATAGTGGAGTTACCTATAATTTTTCCCTTAGTGTTTCTAGGTACTTTTAATGCTAAATCTTTTGTGCCATGGTCCATTCGGTCAAACCACTCTTGTTTTGAGCCTCCAAGATTTTTAAGAGCCAGCAATTTACCGTCTTTAAATGCTATTTCGAAACCGCCATCATCAATTTCTACAGCTCCAGTATCTTCATTAACAAAATTAGGATTGGTAGGTTTGCCGTAGTTTTCCCACATTTGGAAAGACTGAGAAGTTAATTCAGCTGGTCCAGTTGCTTCAATTCTTGGATTATATACAGTCCCTCCTTTTGCGGGTCCATTGTTAAACTCTTCCTGAGTCAAGCTAGGGTCTATAGCTTTAAAGTACTGCGTATATTTGAAAACTTTGTTCACCTTAGGGTCATTGTTACGCTCAACTTGAACATAAAAATTATCTTGGCTGATATCATAGCTGCCTTCTACTACTTTATAGCCTTGGGCTTTGGCTCGATCTAATTCTTGATTAAAGTCTTGCTCATTCTCTGAGTCTATTATAAGTTGATCCAAAAAATTTGTGCTTGCATAAGTTGTTGGTCCCTCAACCCATCCGGGCATTAAATTACCTATGAAATCAGTTGGGGCAGTCCTAGCGGATTCTATAACAACACCTTTATCCATAATTTCCTCTCCTATCATTTTATCTTTTGTTCCAATAGGATAGTTAGGATTGTTTATTTTTAGCTCCTTCTTCTCTGCCTCAGTGTAGGTTTTTTCTTGTACTGTTACACACCAAGGGTTGGTTTTTTCGCCCCAATGAGTATCTAACATTCTTCTAACAGCCTGCTGGCCTCCACGCTGAGTTGTTATTTGAAATGTTTCTACCCCTTCAGGTAAGGATCTTTTATTAAAAAATTGCTTTTCTTTATTAGGGTCTAATCGCTTAGCCTTAACTTCTCCTGCAAATTTATCTATAATGTCGCGAGGATTGCTAAAGTCCATTACGTTTAGCTTTTTTAGTTCGGCTATTCTTATAGCTTCACCTACAATTGCAGCGTCAACAGGAAAATTAGTAGGGCTTTTTGCTACAAAGTTTAGTGCAGCTTTTTTGTATTTAGCTTGATTTTTTTCTGGTATATCTAAACTCTTAACCCAGTCAAATACATCGTCTATTTGCTGTTCTGCTGAGAACACTTTATTACCTTCTATTACTTCACCCCCTCGTAGCTTATCAAGTATTGTGCTGTATTCTCTACGTATTTTTTTAGAGTACTTAGCAGCTTTAGCTAGTTCAACCTTACTGCGCACATCGTCTAATCTAGAAAGCGCATCGCCTACCGCAGCTACGTTACCTACGTGATCGTCTGCAAAGTAAAAGTCGTTATACCCTTCTGCAAATTTGCCTACAACCCAATTAGCCTTAGCCTGTGGATCTGAGCTTGCAAGCCCGGTAATGTTAGCCAGAGGAATGTCAAGGCCGATTCCCTTGAGGAATTCATGTATAGCATTGGCACTGTTAGCTGGCCTAGCGGTTAATATGTAAACATCTTGGTTACCAAACTTCTTGTTTCTATCTACAGCCTTATTAAAGAATGGGCCTTTAGCGCCGCTCATTACTTTGCTAAATTCACTAAAATCAAATTCAGCACCGTTAGCTAAAAACGTATCGCCTTCTTTCGCGAATCTTGATGCATCTAATTTACCTTTAGTGCCATCAGGCATTGTGTATAACACGTTGCTTTTAGTTGTTGCCAATGTATCGTCAAAATCCCAAACGCTAATGCCCCTGGTCGGTCTGTCAAGGCTATTACCTAGGTCTATAGCTTTATCAAATGCCTCGGCTTGCTTTAAAGACTGCTCTAAAGTTTGCCCCTCTACTCGCAGGTTTTTAGGCAAGTTCTCGCCATTAAGCTTAGCGGACTGCTTATTTTTTGCGCCGTAGTTTACATTAATCGCTACTTTTCCTTTATAATTATCTATTAAATTATATCTATCTTCCTCTAGGCTTCCTTCTCTCTTTAGCTGTTCGTCAATAGTTTTAGATATATTATTTATAGTAGTTTTATCTAAATATGCATTTAAAGTAGCTTTGTCAATTTTTCCTTCTATGTACTCTACTATCTTTAAGTTAACATCACTCATGCTTGGATTGTGGTCCAATACAGTTTTATCCCCAATATTAATTACAAAGTTGCGTCCAAATTTTCCTAGCTTTCTAGTGATACCATTTTGACTAAGTCCCATTAGAGCTAAAAGTGATTTAGCTAAACCTATATCGCCTTTTTCAATAGCTGGGTCAAGTACATCATACATAGTCTGCCTAACTCTGCCAGCGTCTTTATTTATTGTAACTACTGCCGCATTGTTTTTAGCTTTGCTTTTTACGTTGAGATCTTTCTTAATAAAGTCTGCTGCAGTACTTAATTTTAACGGCTTTTTGTTAAAATTTATGGTTGCAATGCCCCCTGTCTTTGCTAGCGTAAACCCAAGATCCCCAAGCTGCTTTTTGCTCATCCCAGTGGCCTCGCTTAAAGCCTTGAATACAGCGGTATTATTTGTTGCCCCTAAGAAATTAAAGTTTTTGCTGTAGTCTATATCTCTACCGGCTCTATTCCAGCGGGTTACATAGTTTTTAATAGTTTCAACTTTAGTTTCTTTTGAAACACCCTTCTCTTTAAGAGCTTCTATTTTGTTCCATTCTGTATTTAGAGCCTTGTCTTGAGTAGCATACTTAAACGCTTCGCCAAAAGAATATTGCAGATCCTTTACTAACTTTACTTGCGCTTCTATCTGGCTGTAACCGCTAGGGTCGAATTCTTCGTAAAGCTCTCTAAACTGCATTCTATATATAGCCCCAGGCTGTCTTCCGTAATTGGTCGCAGTATGTTCTAATACAATGTTAACTGCGTCTAGCCCATCCATCTTTCCTTTTGTGCGTATAAATTCGTTATTTAAAATATCGTATATTTCCTGTAGCTCCTCGGTTGATAACGCTTTGGTTGTAAAATTTTCGGGTTTGAATATCGCGGGGTTGAAAGGGGCTAACATAAATTCAATCTTAGCAGAGTACATGTTAGGATTTTTACCCGCGGCCAGATCCTCCTTAGTCATCGGGTCCAAAGTCGTTTCAGTCCTACTGAGTTCGTTGGTGGTCATTCTACCGAACAGCTTAATAATTCCCAGCATAGTCTGTCCTTCTCTATCTCTACCAGTGACCGACATTTTTTTAGTTATGTTACCTTCTGGATCTACGCCTGCTCCAATTGCTTCAAGAACGTCTTCTATTGTAAGATTTTCTTTTTGCGAGCGGGCTTCGTTACCAACACCTTTGGTTTCTCTTCCTTCTCTTTGATAAGCTAATGCCATCAAGTTTTTAGGTAATCCAGTTGATTTTCCAGAATACCTACCTTTTCTACCGCTTTCGTACTTATATTGCGGCGCACTGGATAATGGCAAGAACTTAAGAAAGCCTTCCGCCATAGTTTCGTTTAATTCTCTTTTGAAACTAAACGACTTGTCCCCAGCTCTTTTTTCACTTAGCTTGCTTTGGAACTCAGACACGTCCTCTAAAGCAACGCGTTCCTCCCTTATGATCCCGTTTTCTTTTATAGTATAAACAGCTTGCTCTTTGGTGAAAGCTTCTATAGCGTTCCTGAAATCAGTATCGTTAAGGTTACCCGATCTAGCTGTTAAAGTTCCTTCTCTAACGCCAAACATTTCGGCTAAAATATCATTTATAAGGTTAGGCACTCCTTTAAAGCTCTCAAACTTAGTTACTCCTTCGTTTTCATTCCAAAACTCCTGTACTTTTTCTTTGGTAAGGTTATATCTTTCGCTGCTTGTTAAAAGCGAAGATACTTTTCTTTTTTCACGGAATGCAACGTAATCATTACTATTTTCATCAAAGTTGTCGGAAGATGTACCTTCTGCGGCTATATTAGTTAAAGCGTCAGCTCCTTTTGAAATACCTGAAGCCTTACTTACAACCCCCTCGCGTTCCGCCTTATCTCTCATACGGAAATAACCTCTTTGGAATATGATATCCTCGATATCATTAAAAACTGTTTCCCCTTCTCTATTAACGGTTACGGGCTTAAATTCATTAAGAGTGTAGTTTGTTATTTCTGCTCTTACCGAAGCTTTAAAATCATCTTTACTTACTGCTTTCTTTGCGTTTTCAGATATTCTATCGTAAAATACTCTAGTAAGTAAATTTGTTGCTTTGCTTATAGGCACAGCTAGTTCTTTAACCAACTCTGCTTCAAGTTTAGCTATTTCATCTTCTTTTCGTATGGTTAACGGTTTAGCCCTAAGCGCTATTATTCTTTTTTCTCTATCAGATCTGCTTTCAACTTTGTCGTCGATTGCATTGATAGCCGCTATTGCTTCTTCGTTTAATTTCTTTTCAGCCGCTCTCTGAGCTCTATTGGCTTCTCTTACCTTAGCGATCTTAGGCTCAAGCTCTTTTTTTACTTCCTTATCTAGGGAATACTTTCTTTTGCTTTTGTCGGCTTTGGGCCGCACTATCTTTTCTTTTTTTACTGGCTCAGCAGCTGGGCTTGTGGGAGTGCTTTCCGTAACAGGCGCTACTCCAGCATCTAAAGCAGCCTCTGCTAAATCGTATTCTTTTTGAGCATCTTCTACAGCCTTCTTTAACGAAGGATCATACTGATCTAGGTTGTACAGATCTTCGGCATCGTCTAAAGCTTCTTCCGCTTTGTCAAACCTTTCTTGTAATCTTGACGATGATTTATTTGTTTTGGTAGCCTTTGTTCCTTCGTCTTTTATAAGTTTACCTTTTATTCCGGCTGCTCCTTTTTGAATCTTTTTACTAGCTTTACCCTTCTTTATTGATCGGTTGTATTCTTTTACAAAATTGAATACGCTTTTACCGTCATCTAAAGTAAGATCTTTTTTTATGTTTAAAAGTCTTTTAACGCCGTCTATTAACTTACCGATGCTTCCCTGAGTGGATTTTACTTTCCCGTCAAGCATAGCCTCACTAAGCATAGTGATTAGCTCCTCGTTATAGTTATTTGAACCTTCCCCAAAATCTCTGGCAGCTTGCGCTCTTCTGGCTTCAAACTCGCCATTGGAGTCCATCCCTAAACTTTTGTAATACTCGTTTAAAGATTTACCAACTGCAGCGGTGTTTCCAGTGTCGTTCTTTAATGTATTCTTTAAATACCTATGTAATAACTCGTGAGCTGCGGTGTTTATTCTACCATCTTTTATAGCTGCCTCCTTGTTTATTAGTATAACGTCACTGCCGTCTTTCATTGCAATTATAACACCGTATGCAGACTTATCTATATCGGTATCCTCAGCCCCACCAACTTTAAGTTCGTCTATGCGGTCGTCAATTTCTTGTTGCGTATCGTAAGCTTCTAATTCAGACCCCAAGTCCAAAGACTTATTTATTTTTTGGGCTACCTCAACATCTTTTGCTGCAGCGCCTTCTATGAATTTAACTGTACGGCTTTCTGCTATTAACGCATCAATTTCTTTTATGCGTTTATCGTTGTCAGCCCTAAAAGCAGGATCTAGCTTTTTGTTTTCTTCAATTAACTTTACTTTTTCAACAAGGTATCCTAAATCTACTCCTGATACATTACTAGGTGCCATGCTTTTTGCGGTTGACAACTGTCTAGTATATTCAATAGCGTTTTGTATAGACTCTATTCTTTCTTTTATAATAGGATCTTGTAGTTTTACTTCCGGCAATTTTTTTAATTCTGCAAGTTCTGTTTGCAACTGAAAGCCTAACATTTTTATTTGAGCATCCGATGACTTTAAAACTTGTGAATAAGTATTAACAGCTGTTTTATAAGTACCAACTGCCCCTAAGCCCCCACTTAAAGTAAGAACACCCATCAATAGTTGTTTTTGCTCTGTGTACCATTCGTCGCTAAAAAGTTCACTGTTGGCTATAGCAAAGCTACTGTTAACCAGCCTTTGACTTGCCATTTCTAGTTGTTCCTCCGCTTGCTCTTTAATTAAAGTTCCCCCTAAATTTTTGCTAGCGGCCAGCATTGACTGACCTATAGCTATAGTGTTTAGGTCCCCCTTATTTTTTATTATAGTTTTTACAGTTGTTTTAAAAGTAGTAGCACCATCCACAAGTTTGTAATCAGGCATAACCATTTGCACTAGCATAGTAGAGCCGGTAAGGGCACTTGAATAAGCAAAAGCTTCGCCTTTATCCATGCCTTGGTCTAAAGCTTCTGTATAATTAGATAGGGCCAACGCTTGAACGGTGGCTTGTGCTGTTATCAGGTCTTTATTCGCGCCACTTAATAGGTTCTGAGGGCCTTTGCCCTTGCCCGTAATTCTTCCTATAGCTTTTTCTAAGCTGCTTACCTTGCCCTTTTTAACTTCACTTATTAAGTTAGCCGTAAAAGGTAGCATTTCTCCAAACTGAGCAAACAATTGTTGGGAGGAGGTTGATTCACCAAATTTTATATCAGAAGGCTTTACCCCTACAATATCGTATTTTATATTGTTATCTACGGTATCAATAAAAGCGTCGTATATATTGTAGTCGAAATTGCCATCAAGGCCATTTTGAGCCAATGACCCTATCATCCCCATTCCCATTACCGGAAGCGCAAGGTAGCGCTGGAGGACTATTTGATACGATCCTTGAAGAACGCTATTTAAACCCTGCTGAAATCCGCCTAATCCAGCACTACTTTCGTCTTTAAACTTTTGGATTTTATTGCTTTTTTCAAAAACATTGCTTATCGTTTGTGACGCTAGGTCTATTTTATAAGCTCCCGCTAGGGCCTCCTGATCGCCTTCTAGTTTTTCAAATTGCTTTTTTAAGCCTTCGCTTTTTCTTCTTTGATCACCCGCTAATACGTTTAGCTTGTCTATTAAAAAATTAATACCATCTACTTGGTTTTTAGTAAGAGCATTGTCAGGGGTATCTCCTTTTATGGCATTAATTTCAGCTTTTATTATGTCGGCTTGATTTTGTACGACAAGGCCTGCTTCGTTAAAGCCAGCAATTAAATCTTGCGCAGTATTTTTATTTTTTAAAGAAGTTTTTTCGTACGCGCCAAATCTAGCTTGCTTTAATATGTTTTCCTTCTGATCAAGCGTCATAGTATTGTATACTAATCTGCCGGTTTCTGTATCTTTTTCTGTTAAAGCGGCTATAATTTCTGCATAAACAGCTTTATCATATTTAATTACCTCAGTAGGATCTTCCTCTGCTCGAATTAAATCCTTAGCTAGCCCCACAAATTGCCCTGTAAAGCCTTCCCCTCCAAAACCTGAATAAGCCTTAGTGTCCTCTCTTAATTTTTCCGCTGCATAAAAAACTTTTTGTTGGTCGTAGCTTAATTTAGGAAGTTCTGCCTTTCTTTCTTCTGGCGGAAGCTGTTGTATTGCAAACATTTTATCAGATATAGTTTCATCTAATTTAGATTGTAAAAGCTGTTGCTTTTTTAACGCTTCCTTGCCTTCCTCACTTTGGCTGAAGCCAAAATCTTGTAAAGAAGTTTCAATTTGATTTATTTCGCCTTGAATATTGCCTATTTCAATAGGGTCCTGTATAAACTTAGGTTCTGGCGCAAATATAGAGTCAGGTTCGGGCTCTGGCTGCCTAAGATCTTCCTTTCGAGAAGCCGAAGAAGAAGTTGCCAATAACGATTCCGCATCGTCGGGTGCTGCTGTTTGGGCCAATGCATCCGCACGTTCTGCAGGGCCTTGTGGAAAATCCTCTTTAGGGGCATCTTTTTTAATGCTTTCCAAAATAGGATCTTTTTCCTTTTCCTTTTCTTTTTTAGGTTTTTTCTTTTTATCAGTAATATCCTCCACTGAATAACCTAGAGCCTCAGCTTCCTCCAAGGCTGCTATAAGGTCTACTCTGTTTTCAAAAGTGCGCTCTTCTTCGTTTATTAGGTATGTAAACATGTATATTTAATTTTATTAGTTGTTAAAAAAAGAATCATTCATTTGTAATGTATTTTCAAATTCCTCAATAGCTCTTTGTTTTTGCAGTTCACTCATTTTAAGATTAGCTGATAAAATGTTTGTTAATTTCTTAACACTATCAATAGGCTCGTCTATGGTTTTTCGATCTGCTGCATTCGGCTGATTAGATTCTGGGTCCGCCTCGCTTCCTGTAGAGCCTCTTAAAAATAGCTTGCCGTTTTTAGTTACAAATTGCACATTTCTGTATTGTTTTTTATTTGTATTAATAGCAAATTTTCTAGAATCCCCGCCTCCGTCATCTAAATCAAATAGTTTATTTAAAGAACTAGCAGCATGCTCCTGTATAGTTACGCCTCCTTCAGGGTCGTACGCCGTGACACTGCTATTTAAGTTATCGTTGAACGTAGTGTTGCTAAGGTTTAACTTTTTTTGAGCCTCGGTAAGGGTTATACTTTTGGTAGGATCCTTTTCGCGCATTTCATACGATGTAGTTGTAACCGTTGTAGCTTTATCACCTTCTCCTGTGGTAGTTGTTTTTTTGTTTAAAAACACCCCTTCTTGCTCCAGTGCGGCATCAAAGTTTTTATCGCTGCTTCTTTCTACAAGTTTTCTTTGTCTTGCTGTTGCGTCACCTTCTTTATCCCCTTCTTGATCGTTTCCAGCATTTTTGTATTCTTCAGGGCTTATACCTAAATTTGTTAATTGCACGCTTTGCGCTTGCCTGTTGCCAGACGCTCCCTCTATAGATGCCAAGGATCTTTCAAATGCCGTCTTTTTTTCGGTTGCAATTGCCTCTGGAGATATGGTAGTAACATCATAGTAGCTTTGGTCTCCGTCCGCTTCGGTAACCATGATATTAGACGAGGTTTTTCCCGCTAAAGCATTCCCTGTTAGCTTGCCACCTTTAAACATTTGAGTTACTATATTGCCGCGAATTTCTTCCGCGGAATTAGGTATGTCCACCATGAAATCTTTGGCTATAGTTTTAAATTCGCTGGCTGATATTTCATATCTTTTTTTACCCATTTCAACGTCATTGACTATATTTGAAGGAGTTACCGAATAAACAAACAGTCCTTTTCCAGGTTTTCTTTCAACTCCCGACTCATACCCGGGGGCTCCGCCAAATCCATCTATTATAGCTACAGATCTTTCGGTAGTAGGCTCTCCTCCTTCTTCAAGAATTTCTTCTTTATAAAAGCGGGTTTTTCCTAACTTTTCCCATTGCTCCATGTTTTCTTGTAACGTAGAGGTGGTTGCTATTATAGTTTTACCAAGAGCTACATCAGAATTAAATTGCGTTTGTAACACTCCCAGCTCATTAGAAAGCTCCATGCTAGTGTCTCCTCCTTGTTGCAGTATTAATATTTCATCAACCCTTTTTAAATTAGCCTCATTTTCTGCGATCATGGATGCCCGCATGGATTCAGTCATTCCCTCTAGACCTTTGTTAAAAGCCGCAGAGTTATTTGAGTGCTTGTTTTGAATTTCAATAAGCCCTTTTCTTTCTTTGTCCTGAAGTACCTTAGATTTTTCTCTAGCGGCTCTGTCTCTGGCTTCCATGGCTATAATATTTTTGCCTATGCCCTGAACAGCCTGTTGCATTGCTTGACCAAGCACTAGCCCGGATTTATCGTCAATTATTTTTGGATTTCTATAACTCATGGTTTATATTTTCTTAAATTTTACTCCGTTCCAGCAGGTTTACCGTATGTTCCACCTTCCGCGAATGCTCCGGAGCTGGCTAAAGACCCTAATGAAGAAGTTATTCCGCTGATCATACCCGCTTGAGCTTGTGCTCCCGCCATATTAGCATTTGCTTGATTAACATTAGCCTGATCAATACCTGCTTGCATTCTGTCTAACGTGGCCATATCTCTATTTTCTTGAGCACCAAACATAAATTGTTTCCCTTGTGCCTGAGCATTTTGTATTCTGGCTTCTTCAGACATTTCCATTTGAGTAAGCTGCATTTCTTTAGCTTGCAGTGCTTGTTCTCCTTGAGCCCGTAACTTTTCGTTTTGTGCTTCTTGCTGCTCTATATTAGCAGAAACTTCCTTCTTGCTTTGCTTGGCTGCTTGAGCCAATGCTGTGGCGCCCCCGGCGCTCGCTCCTGTAGCTTGCAAAGTATCTAGTGTATTTGCTAATGCTATATCTGTTTGCTCCATCTGAATCTCCGCAGCCTGTGTCGCTACGCCTAAAGTTGCAAATGGATTTGAAAGGTTATCCCTCATTTCATCAACCATACCTGATAAAGATTTAACATCCGAGAACGGATTTATAACCTCTTGCCTATTTTGCTCAAATATAGCCATTTCTCTGCCTATTCTAGCTTTTTCTTTTGCTGCTGCGGCAGCAGCTTCCTTAGCTTTCTTCCCTCCTATTATACCGCCTATAACGCTGCCTGCTACGCCGATTCCCGCCGCCACTATTATTCCTGACATAATTTTTCTTTTTTATTATATTCCTCAAGTGTCATTGAGAAAAAGTTATTTTCTACTTCTTGCATGTCTTTAGTTTCTGTAGGATTAGCTATTATGTTGATCCACACACAATCTTCGATGCACCTAATAAGTCTTTTTGTTCCTTTAATAGAATAAGACCAGCAAGGGGCTATATGTTCCACTGTTTCGCTATCCGCCTCCACTATCACCCTTCCAGAAAGTAAAAACCAAAAATGATTTGTATGATGTATTGCACTTATGACAATAGTATCAGCCTTCATTTTCATCTGGCGCATGTATAAGCCGTCTGTAAAGTGGTTTGTTATAGGAAACTCCTCATTGTTCACTAGTGATTTTCCGTCTCCATACACGCCTTCTGTGTCATTGTTTTCTATGAAAACATTTTGCAAACTTTCTAGACTTTTTATAAAGTTAGTTGATAATTCTGTATTCATTTAATTTAATTAAGATGATTGCACAAATCCTGTACTTACTGCAAACAATTCTTTTTTGCCTGCGCCACTGTTATTTATTGACATTGTTACTTCTCCGAAGAATCCCTTTACCCCTGATGATGATCTTCCAAAAACAACTTCTCCATTTTGTGACGATGTATTATTTGTAATATCCGCGTAATACTTATCCTCTTTTAATTTAAAATTATTAATTAATAACGAGTTCTGCATTTCAGCCAACGTAGTTGCAAAAGACGCTTGTGATATAGGGAATGCGTTGTCAGTATTAGTTTTAAACTCAGTCATTCTCCATCCGGCGTCTCCCTCATAATTTATAGTTTGAAAGTTTTTAACTAGGGAAGGGCCCCCATTAAATACAAATGTTACACTTGATCCCTCTTGCACTCCGTAAAACACCCCTCTAGCCTCTGTGCTTGGCGCTAATGTATAATGCTTATATATTTTACCCAACTTTGTTGTAAAATAATTATTGTTTAGACTAAATATTTGATTAGGTTTGTAATCAAATCTACTAACCCATCCTTTCGATGTTTCGTCAAAGGCTAGCGTTTCGTAGTTTTCTGGTCCTCCGATTACTTCTGGTTGGGGCATTGATAATACGTACTGCTTATTGTGAGCATCCCACCCTCCTATTATGCCAGTCGTAGTTGCAGAAAGCTTGTCCCTAAAATAGTCGGTCATGCCGTAAGCAGATATAACGGTTATCCCGTCCATTGATAATCTACAAACAACGTTTTGATCTTTATCTGTAAAGTATTTTCTATATCCATTAACCGCAAATGATTCAGGGTCTGTGCTTATACCGTATTCTCCAGCATAAGCCACGTTTTGTCCTATAACTAGATTACGACTAGTAACACTAGCATTACCCTCGGCTGAGTATATTGCATCCTTGTCTATTAAAGACTTGCTTACTTTACTTTCTTGAAATATAATCAAGTTTGTATCTTCCGAATAAAGCTTTTGTATTGAACCATTAGAAGGGTCAATTGTCCTGGTTATATCTTCTGCAACTGAAAATTGATTTGTTTGGTTAACACCTGTTCTAGAATTAAATATACCTGAGTGTATTAGCGAGCTGAATCTATGTGATTGCTTAGGTTCATCTTCCACTGCATAGGCTTTAACTCCAAGATCAACTTGCACGTTGTTATAGCCTCCTCTAATTCTTGATTCTTCTATAAACCAATCATTTGCTTCCTCTCCGTCATAAGCTTGCGGAATATTGTCAAAATTAACTATTTTGCCAAAATTAACTATAACGCCGGTTAGAGGTATACCAGAAGGCGGCTCTTCTCCTACGATAAATTGCGTATCCGATATTATTTCTACTATGTAACTAACGTAAGTAAAAGAATCAGGCCCTACTGTCCAATTCATCGTAACCTGCTGGCCTACGTTCATTTGGGTGTCGGTATAGCCAGGCTGCTCTATAATTATTCTTTTATTAGTATTTCCTCTAAATTCTAAAGTATTACTACCCGGCACCACCTTGGTAATGTCTGCTATTTTTTTTAACCAAAAGGTATTAAAGTATTTTAATTCTATAATTGTAGCCATATATATTACCTTTTACGTATCTTAAAAGTTCCTTTAATAATTGTATCATCTACATTTACTCCTGACGTTGTTTGTCTAGCACCAACTCCAACAGAGCCTGGTACAAAGTACTTTTGTCCATTATTAAAAGCGCTAAAACCTGCCACCCATGTAACATCCACTATATTAGCTTGAGCTGAATTAGTAGGCATTGCAGTCCATGGCTCCGGCGTTGTAGTAAGATAATTAAAATCTAATTTAAAGTTTATGTATGGAAAAGTATCATCCGCTGCTTGATAAACTATATTACCTAAATCAGTGGTGTAGAATTCATTTACATATTCACCGTATGGCGTTTCAGCATATATATCGTCTTCTACAGGGCTAGCCGGTATAGATTGCTTTTGGTTAGAAGAATTTGAGGCCGCGGATCTATTATACCTAAAAAGATCTTTTCCTGCAGGCAATAAATCCATAAGGTTAGTGCCTTGCCACGGTATGCAGCTAGGATAGTGTAAATCGTCTACGTGTAGCCAGGTATAACATGAATTAGGAGGGGGATTATTAGGGCTTCCCCCAAAAGCAAATTGACCTCTAACTTTAACAACATATTCTACGCCTCTTGTTACGCCTATATTTGCGAATGCTTGGTAGTCAAAAGCCCTTAATGACTGTCTCCAATAATCTTGATTAGGGTTGGTACCTGCGGGTATCGTAATACCACCGTTATCTACCTCGGGTAACTCCCTTTCGTATGAATCTAGCGGCCCTAGCTGACTATTTCCGGTGCCACCTGTTCTATTATACTCTAAGGTTGGCTCTAAGGGTAAAAAATCAGGGTCTGGATTTTCTAAATCTGTGGGATCAGGAACCTCTCTATAATACCAGTATGCTTCACTAGGTAATATATTGCCAACAGACGTAAAATCATTTAAAGAAAACACTACAGCCCCCTTTTTGTGAGCAGCTGTGCCTATTCTAAACGTGTCAAATTCTTCAGAATCTCCTTGCGGCCCATAGCCTGAGACTCCCCTGTTTTGAAAATATTGCGGGTCCGTATACTCTTCTTCAGATATATAATAATATCTGGTCAAAACCAAACGATATTCCTCTTCTTGGTCAGCTACTTCACCTGCCTTAATGACAGCAGGGGGGCTAGAAACGTTAGGAGTAATAACGCATGAATTGCTTATGGTACCAGCATCTACCGGAGCGTAAGTAATTTTTATGTCTAAATTTTGAGTGGTTTTTATAGCGGAAAAGCTGGGTGATGTACCAGAAATAGGGCTCATAGCGTTAGCGTCTATAAGCTCTAACACTACGCTGTATACTCCAGATGGATTTCCTTGAAAATTTCTTTCCGTTGCAGACGAGGGATTTTCGGGTGTTGCTTGGGTTATTTCGCCATTAACGGGATTCATTGCCCAGTTACTAGGATAGCCAGAGCCTGACAGTCTATAGACCAAGCCTTGTTTTTCGGAAGTTCCATTTGATAAGTATGTTCCATTTACGGGGGAAGCGTTCTCCCAGGTTTCGGCAGATAGGACAATAGAGTCTGTTTGATCTATGGTTATAGGAGCTATAGTGTTAAAGGTAGGCAATATATTAGCAAGCGCTCCCTCACCTCCTTCTTCTCCTCCAATAGTCAACTGGGTATTAAAGTCATCTTCTGTAGTAACATCCAATACAATGGTATATACATTAGCAACATTACTATTTTCGTTGAATACAATGCCACTACCTTTAAATATTATTTGGAATTTTCCTGCATTGGGGCCCGGATCCGCCCCGGCAATAACTTCAAATAAACCGTCTTGGGCTTCTCCATTTCCGTCAGTGATAGAATCGATGTACACATCGGCATCTCCTAAATACGCTTGCCCAACTGAATTTATCAAACCAAACCAGCTGGTTACGTTTTGGTCTTGCTGGTAACTTTCATCAAAATCCCAATCTAAATCCTCTGTGCCTATTATACCCTGAAAGTCGGTTGCTACATCAGAATTTAAGTCCACTATTAATCCCGCACTAGTAGTCTCCCAGTATATATTAAGATTTGATTCAAAAGGAGCTGTTTCGTAAACTGCTAAAAAAGGTAACATTGCAGGAACGCCTAACGTAAGGGGAGGCGTGTTTGCAACTGCTCCTATACTTTTTTCCGTCGTAGATATTCTAGCTATTAAAGGGTTAGTGTCTATTTGATAAAAAACTTTATTTCCATTAAGAGGCTCGTCGCTGGTAAAAGTACCACCACCACCCTCCACAGTAACAGTGACCGAGGTGTCGGTAGACAAATCTGAAAATCCCATGTTAAAATCTTTGGCAGTGGCAATAGCGGTTGATGTGTGAGATAAAGCATTGATACCTTTATAATCAAGTCTTGGGTAATACTGGATATTACTCTGTGAATCCGAAGCGGCTCCCATCGTATTTGTAACTCTGCCGTATAGTGTTACAGAACTTCTATATTGCTTTTGGTCTGGACCTACTTCCGCTAAATCTCTTGGTATCTTGTTTATATTATCATTAAACAAAACTGTGTGAGCGGTTAAATTTGTTTCTTCCGTGGGGAATAGCCCGTTATCAACACCCCCAGGTATACTACTAGCTGGAGCTGAATCTATTATTAGCCCTGAAAGCCCAGGATATCCGTTTAGTATTCCCGGCAAGTAAACATTATAGTAGTCTTGCTCGGTTTGTTTTACAACTATCTTATAACTGTACCAACCTAAATCGTTTATTGTATACGCAAATTTTAAATCTGGTGTATCTGGAGGTAGGTTGTCTGTTCTTAGGTAAATATCACTTACCCTGCCGTCAGTGGTAATAGTATACGTAGCTCCTGCGTTAGTAACATCCGTAACTTTAACAAAATCTCGATAAGCGCCTCGCATAGAGTCTCCAATCATCGGGACGTTTATATTACCGGGATAGCCTGTTGCTTGATCGTCATCTAGAATAAATGTATAAGTTGTATCTGTTATAGGGTCTTGAAAGCCTAAAAAACCTGTTGTTATAGCGAACCCTTCTCCCGAAGAAGAAGCTTGTTGCGGTATGGCATATAGCCCGGGTGTTCCTGTTGATAAATTAGTGGTTGAAGTTATAGGTGCATTTACTAAAACTTGAATGGCATCGCCGAACCATGTTTCCACATTAGTGTCGCTTGGCAATAAGTCATAAGGGCTATATATGGTTGAGCCAGAATAAAATTCACCATTATTTGTTGTCCCCAAATCCACAGATGATAGTATTACAGGCGATTGGCGACCAAATTTATCTGCTAAAACAAATCCTATTTGGTAATTTCTATTTCTTTTTACAGAATGATTAGGGTACTCTATCCAGTTATTATAAGCGCCTGTCCCGCTTTTATTAGCTATTCTGCAATTGTAATTTATACTAGTGGGTGGCGTATGTTGATCCCTATAGTTACCGTATATTATTCTATTGCCAGAAGTTTCTTGAGAAAAGGCTCTTACAGGAACTCTATCATAAACTCTAACAGTTTGCGCTTCGGGTAATGTACGGTAAGCTTTTCTAGACTGATAATCGTAATTATAGTAATTATCATTTGGGTTTTCCCCCGATATTTTGCTAACTGAAATGCTTTCAAGTACTCTAACAGCTATGCCGTCGCTTTCTCTAAATAGTATTTCTAGTTCGGAGATTTTGTAATTTGATCTTAGTCTGCTGGCTTTGTCTGGCAATGGTATTATTAAGCCTATATTTTGGACTTTATTTTCCATAAAATCTACAATAGTAGATCGATATGCGGCATCTTCATCCCCGTAAACAAAAAATCCGTTTTGCTTAGGTATATACGCTATCTGAGTAAATGGCGCCATAAGCGAATACTCGTTGTCATCAAATTTAAATCTATAGCTAAACCTAACAAATTTGTCTTCAAGAAAATCGGGATCACCTGGCCATTGGTCGTCATCGGTTTTGTTAGACATGGTAGATTTTATTGCGCTAACAAAAGATCCTGAAATTGGAGCCCCTCCTGGAAAATCAGGGGTTACTACTATTCTAGTGTTGCTGCTACCGAATGTAGGGCCAACGCTTTCAATTTTAATGTAGTTAAGACCCTGCACGTTGTTTTCTAGCGAAACAATAGTAGCTCCCACATAAGGTAACAGCTCGGATATCCTATCGCCTATAACTTCAAAAGAATTTACAGTGGCATTTATTATCGAAAGATCAACTCTGTTGTACAAGTCAATTGGCTTATAGGGATTATATTTTGCCACGGATATCTGGTGTTCCTCTGTATAATACGGGCCGCCTATTTCTGCACCGAAACCTGATCCGATAGCTAGGTTTATATTTATTTTTCTAGGCTGATTTCTATCGTCTGTCCAAAACAATAAATTTTCTAGTAAATTAATACCTATAATTCTATTTGTAGTGGAAAAATTTAAAAACTCTCCTGAAACTAATTTTAAATATGCTTTAGTTACTTCATTATAACTATAAATATAATGCCTGGTTCCTGCGGGTGCGTTTGTTGGGTTCTCAGTGTTATTATCGGTGTAATCTGTTAAGAATACAAATATGCTGTCAGTAGAGCTGTCAGCAAGTACGCCTATAATAGTTAAACCATTTCCAATATCTGTTCCGGTAACCAAATTATTACCAATTATATTTTCTAAGGCACCCACATCATTATCTTCGGATCTACCAACTGATATATTCCGAGCATCTCTATATTCGCCGTTAGGCAATATTCTATCATCAAGATCTTTATTCATCTTGGATTTTAGAAATGTGTTTTTGATTTCTTGTGCCATTAAATTATGATTTTATCCATTTAGATTTACCTCTCATTACCTGTACTATCTCTGATAGTTTAATGTTAGATAATCTTATCTTAGCATTTCTTAGCTTAGCAGATCTGTCTCGCTTTAAACGCTGTATAACGTACTCTGGTTGATTAATTCTTCCAGCTAATATAGAATATAGTATATGCGCATATAATGCATCCTCGGCCATCTTAGGTATTCTAGAATCCAAGTCATACGCTAATCCGTCTGAAATATAGTCAAGTATTATTAATCTGTCTTTCAAATTAGAAGAAAAAGCTATTACGCCGTCTCTTTCATTCATATTAAACCAGCCATTTCTTTGTGCATTTTGTGGATCGTTACCATACCTTTGCCCGTAAAATGGATTGCCTGTTAAGTAATTACCGTAAGACCAGTAATCTTCGAATGTTATATTGCCATTTAATAATCTGTCATTAGCTTCTCCCCATCTTTCGTTTGTAATAGACGTACCTTCCAAAAGATCACCAATATTATCCATAGTGTAATCTCCTGCATCATCTTGCAATGGCACCTCGTATGGGCTGCTAGTTAAATTGTTTGCTGGATATATAGGGTGTCTTACACCTAGTTGATCTATATAAGCCAAGCTAACGTAATTAACGTAATCTTGGGGTATTGTAACGCTTAGGCTTGGGGGTATTGTAATTTCCTGAGATTTTGTGCTTTTTAAAGTATCATAGCTGAATTCTTGCAATCCTCTTTTAGCGTGAAATATTACATCTGTTCTTTTAACATCACCTATTAATTTATGCTCCCCAACGTAGGTTGCAATAAATCCGTTAATAACATCGTTTAAAGATGTGTAAGCGTAGCTTCCGTAATTTTCTTGCACTGTATCCCCAAGAGCATCTTTGTTTCCAAAGCTTCCGCCGTCTAGAGACTTTAGCTGAATCGCAATATAAGGCCTTAGCCCGTTTACGGTTGTAAAAGTTATTGTATTTCCTACAACATCGTATGGCCCTGCAAATTCGCTATAGCTTCCTGCTAAGCCTGTATCACTTGTATACACAACAAAATTTGTTAATTGAGCATTAACAGAGTCGTACGTTAAATCCGTGTTAAATGTAGCTGTTACCGAATCACCTATAACAGCAGGATTCGATATAAGAAATCGCTGTGCTCCAGCGTAGTATTGTTCATTAGTTTCGGTTATTAAACCACCATTAGGTATCGGCATATCTTACATTATTGAGCGTTGATTTTCTTGTTGCACCTGTTGTGCCGCTATCTGTACTATTGATGGGTCTCTTATAACGACACCCGAGTAGAGTAATATCTTTAAGATAATATTTGCCTGCTCTGTTTTTGATAGCTCAAAATTAACTGAGTTAGTAGCATTGTATT
>Ga0208643_1000675_pt1 | contig 21515 bp, 41 predicted proteins | sample VirMetDEL_Nov_12_FD_184516 | JGI IMG/M metagenome (GOLD analysis project Ga0208643, IMG submission 184516) | Aqueous microbial communities from the Delaware River and Bay under freshwater to marine salinity gradient to study organic matter... | ecosystem: Environmental > Aquatic > Marine >... | reverse complement strand
AATCGTGGGAAGCTTTAGAGATGGGATATTCAGTTTTTGCAGAGATTCCAGCTTCTTTTTCTGATTTCGTACTTGGTCACGTTGCGGCTAAAGTAGCTGATAAAACAGAAAAAAACATCTGGCAAGGTGTTAATGCAAACCCCGGAGAGTTCGACGGTCTTGCAACTTTATTAGCAGCTGATGGAGATTTACCTGCAGCTCAAGACTTAGTTGCTGCCGCTGTTGATCCTGCTACAATTATAGCAGAGCTTGGTCGTGTAGCCGATGCAATTCCTACTGCTGTTTACGGGAAAGACGATTTAAGAATTTACGTATCTTCAGATATCGCTAGAGCTTACACAAGAGCTTTAGGAGGATTTGCTGCTGCAGGAGTTGGGGCAAATGGTTTCGACAACAAAGGAACTAATCAAGTTCTAGGTGGTTTATACTTTGATGGAATTCAATTAGTAGTTGCAAAAGGTATGGCTGACGGAACTATGATTGCAGCTGAAAAATCAAACCTTTTCTTCGGTACAGGATTGCTTTCAGATCAGCAAGAAGTTCGTGTTATCGATATGAGCGAAACCGACGGAAGTCAAAATATTCGAGTAGTGATGAGATTTACTGCTGGCGTTCAATACGCTCAAGTAACCGACATCGTTCTTTACTCTTAATAATTAATTAATCATTGAAAAAGGGTGGGTAAAATAACTCGCCCTTTTTTATTTAAAAAACTTAAAACCTATGGGATGCCTAATAACTAGCGGCCGTAAAGTACCTTGCAAATCAGCGGTGGGTGGTATTAAAACTATCTATTTCGCAGATTACGGAACTTTAGGAACTGCGACAATCGTAGCTGGAGAAATTACAGCTGTTTCTGGAACGCCAACGTGGTTTCAGTTTGACGTAAAAGGTAACAGTTCAATGGAAACTGCTATCACTTCAAGCCGAGAAAACGGAACAACTTTCTATGATACTACACTTAATATGACTTTGACATTTCAAGACAAAGCTACACAAGAAGAACTTAAATTAATCGCACACGCTCGTCCACACGTTGCTGTTGAAGATTATAACGGAAACTTCTTTTTAGTAGGACTTGAAAATGGCGGCGATGTAAATGGAGGGACAATAGTCACCGGAGCCGCAATGGGGGATTTGACGGGCTATACTTTAACGGTAAATGCTCAAGAAACTGCACCACCTTTCTTTGTAACATCAACTGTTATCACTGATGATGCTTCAGCGGTTCAAATTGACCCAACAGCATAATTGGTACTTTTACTTGTAAATTAGGGTTATCTTAACGGGTAACCCTTTTTTTATTTCTACACTATACAAAATATTTATTTTTTCTTTATATATTAATATGAAGTTAATCACTACAAGCGGAGTTAAATTGTTTAAAGTAATTCCAAGAGAATTTATTACTGGGAACATTGATGTTATTATTACAAATGAAAGCACAAATGTAACTTTGCCAACACAAACTGTTCAATCTACAATTCAAGGGAACTTTATAAAATTCACTTGTGATTTTGGAACTTTAGTTGAAGGAAACTTTTATACGATGGATATAAAATACAATGACATTGCAAATCAAGAAACTAGAGTTATATATAAAGATAAAATTTTTTGCACGAATCAAGCTGTTAATCAAGAAAAAGGTATTTATTACAGCATAAACAAAGATGAATTTGTTAGTGAAGATAGTTTTGATAATGAATACATAATAATATAAATATGAACGATTTAAGAATAGTAAATTTAAGTACTTACACAAGTCCTGATATTATTGAAAAATCAAGTAAGGAATACGTTTCCTATGGTGCCGATAATAATTATTTTCAGTATTTAATTGACAGATACAACGGCAGTCCAACAAACAATGCGATTATAAACGGAATAAGTCAAATGATTTATGGACGTGGTCTAGATGCGTTAAATTCAAATAAAAAGCCAGAACAATACGCACAAATGATTTCTTTGTTTAAAAAAGATATGGTGCGAAAAGTGTGTTATGATCTTAAATTAATGGGTCAATGTGCTATACAAGTAATTTATTCTAAAGATAGAAAAACAATCGCACAAGTTGAGCATATTCCAGTTGAGAATTTAAGAGCTGAAAAATGCAACGACAAAGGAGAGATAGAAGCATATTATTACTCGGATAATTGGACTAAAGTTAAAAATGTAAGTAGTACTCTTAAAATACCAGCTTTCGGTTTCAGCAATGAAAACATAGAGATTATATATGTTAAGCCTTACAGAGCTGGTTATAAATACTATTCCAGCCCGGATTATGCAGGAGGACTTCAATATGCAGAGCTGGAGCAAGAGATAAGTAACTACCACCTCAATAATATATTAAATGGTCTGGCGCCTAGTATGTTAATTAATTTCAACAACGGAACTCCAAATGCAGAGGAACGTCAAATGTTAGAAAACAGAATTTTAGAGAAATTTTCTGGGAGTTCAGCGGCTGGTAAGTTCATTTTAGCCTTTAATGATAATCCAGAAAGTGCTGCAACTATTGAGCCTATACAGTTAAGCGATGCTCACAATCAATATCAGTTTTTAAGTGATGAAAGCTCTAAGAAAGTTATGGTTGCTCACAGAGTGGTAAGTCCTATGCTTTTAGGTATTAAAGATAATTCTGGACTCGGAAATAATGCTGATGAATTACAAACAGCTTCGACACTAATGGATAACACGGTTATAAGACCGTTTCAGACGCTTTTAATAGATGCCTTTGATAGTATATTAGCTTACAATCAAATATCGCTTAAATTGTACTTTAAAACGCTTCAGCCGTTAGAGTTTACAGACTTAGAGAATGTTCAAGATAGTGAAACAATGGAAGAAGAAACAGGTGTCAAGTTAAGTGAAGAGTCTAGATCTTTAATTGAAAAACGTTTAAAAGACATTGGTCAAGATGAAAGTGAATTATTAGCTGACTATGACTTAGTTCACGAAGCTGAAGTTGATTATGACTTAGAAGACGAACTTGATGAGATTGTAAACGAATTAAATAAACCAAAAGATGACACTTTATTATCTAAAGTTTTAAAATTTGCGAAAGTTGGAAAAGCTACGCCTTACAGAGATAGCGAACAAGACGGAACTTCTAAGAAAAAAGGTCAAGAAGATGTTGAGTTTTTAGTTAGATATAAATACACAAAAGCACCTGGTAAATCAAAGACTGGTGAACAAAGAGATTTCTGTTTTGAAATGGAAAAGGCAAATAAAGTTTATCGTAAAGAAGATGTACTTGAAATGAAAAGCTTAGAATTGAATCCTGGCTTCGGAAAAGATGGTGTTGAAGAATATTCGATTTGGTTATACAAAGGCGGCCCACGTTGCCAACATCGCTGGACTCGTAAGCTTTACGCAAGAAAAGACGGTCGTAGTTTAGGAAATGCAATCAGCACAACTCAAGCTATCAAGAGAGGATTCAGACCAGAATCAAATAACAGAAAGGTATCGATAGCGCCAAAGAATATGGAATACGCTGGTTACACAAAAGAATATTGGGATAAAATGGGATTTGAAAATTAATATATGGCAACAGCATTATTTATAACAAGAAACGACTTAGTTCGTAATTCAATAATTGACGGAAATGTTGATTATGACAAAATAGTTCAATTCGTGAAAGTGGCGCAGGAGATAGACGTTCAAAACTTATTAGGAACTGATTTATACAACAGAATTAGTGCTGATATTATTGCCGGCACATTAACTGGAAACTACTTAACACTTGTAAATGAGTATGTTCAACCAATGTTGATTTGGTTTGCTCAAATGAATTATATTCCTTTCAGTGCTTACACTATTGCGAAAGGCGGCGTATATAAACATCAAGCTGAAAACTCTCAAACAGTCGATAAAAATGAAGTAGATTATTTAGTTGCAAAAGCAAGAGAGTACGCAAATTATTACAGTACAAGATTAGTTGATTATATGTGCTTTAATCAATCTTTGTTTCCTGAATACAATAGCAATACAAACGAGGATATAAGTCCAGATTCCGATACAACGTTTAATGGCTGGGTTTTATGATCTACAAAGTTAAAGATAAAAACTTGAGTAAGTTAATAGCTTACTTAAAGAAAGAAAGCAAACCTTTAATAAAGGAAAAGACTAAATGATTAATAACGTTTTAAAAGCTAAAACAAGAGAATACACTAGCAGAGGTTTAACAACTGAAAAAATATCTGTTACTTGGCGACACTATATTAGTGGAATTTCTACTTACACGCTTTTTGGCACAGGTGCATCTACTGTGTTTCCTTATGCTTATGGCGGTATTGGAGTTCCTTACGATGCTTATTTTAGTCAATTTCAATTGTCATCAATGCCTTACTCATCTAGACAGTTTCCGAATGGTAGCTCTTTGACTTTAAGTGTTTATGTAGATAATGTTTTAAAAGGTAGTCAAACAAGTACATACGGCAATAATGTTAGGGAAGTAGTAATTTTAGATTTTGGTAGGTCAATAGAAATAAACAGAGGTCAAGTGGTAACGCTTAGACTACAAGTAAACGGTCAGTGGTGGTATTGTACTAGCACTTCAATAATAATAGAGAGATAATGAAAAAGCCAATTTTAGCATTAGTGCCTAGTGCAGAAAAATCTTTAAAAGTTTATTCAGTTTTACCAGTAAACGGTGACGGAGATTTTGAACTAAGAAGAAACGGTGCTGCAAATAGAATAAATAAAGACGGTTTAATTGAGTTTGTTTTAGGCTCAAATAATCCGAGATTAAATTGGAGTGGCGAATGTCCTAGTCTTTTATTAGAGGGTACATCTACAAACTTACAAATTAGAAGCGAGGAGTTTGATAATGCAGCGTGGACTAAAACATTTATAACTGTTACTGCAAACGATACAATTTCACCAGATGGCACAGAAAGTGCTGACAAATTACAAAGAACAAACACTGCCGCTAGTTACATATATGACGCTATATCCATTGGTTATGGTGCTAAGACTTACACTAATTCAATTTTTGTAAAAAAAGGCGAGGGTAACTTTTTAGCCATTAGAGCTAGAGGCTCTGGGGCGTGGGTAGATTTAAGATTTAATTTTTTAACTAAGCAAATAATTTCTTACACTGCATCAAGTACATTTACTGCAATAAGCTCAAAGGTTGAGGAGTTTGACAATGGTTGGTTTAGAATATACTTTACATATACAACCGACGGATATAATATACTGACGCACTCTTTTAGTCCTAGATTTACCCAAGGCGATATTGATGACACAGACGTAAACAACAATGCTAATTGTTTTATATGGGGGTCACAAGTTGAGGAGCAGATATATGGCTCAAGCTATATAAAAACAGAGGGTAGTATAGCTACAAGAAACAAAGAAACTAGAGTATCGACAGGATTATATGGTGACCCAAAATTCAATAAAAATCAAGGAGTTGCATTTATAGACGTTAAACCTTTTCCAGTCGATGCAAGTGATACAAATGGAAACATAATATCATTAGTAGGGGGAACTTATAATCAGATATTTTTTAGGTTTAAACCAAGTGGTGTTTTACAGTTTTACGTTAATAATTCACCAGCTGCAGCAATAGTTTTCTATGAATTAGCACATAATGGCGGTAGAATTAAAGCAGCTATAAGGTGGAACAACGGTAATTATTCTATTTTTGCAAATGGTCAACTTTATAATAGTTACTTAAATACTAGCAGATTTTTTACGGACTTAGAAACATTCCAATTTCAACAATCAACAAGTCTTTATGAGTTTGAGGGTGAAGTTTATGGAATACAAGTTTTTGATGAAGCCTTAGATAATAACGAAATAGCTAAATTAACTGAATTATGACAATTGGCAAATACGAATTTAACGACAAAGAACAAGTTAAAGAAAAAATTGAGGACTTAGGTGTGGACTATGACTTTGAGGGCAACCAATATCCTACACACAACCATAGTATTGTTGAGCTAGGAAATATCGTTTTACAAAAGGGTGAATACGAGATTAAAGACGGAGAAATGCAAATGATTAAAGAGCCTATTTTAAGCGACAAATATCACGTGGACGTTATTTGGAGTGACTTAAAAGAACACCCTTGGGGTTGGAAAACTTATAGTTGCGACTTAGATACAGAGGGAATGCACAGTTTTTATGGGCTTTCATATTTAGAATATAAAATAAAATGACAATACAAGATTTGAAAATAGCGATATTGAATGCAGTCACTTTTGGAGTGAGCTTTACGCACATAGAAAATAGTTTAAAAATTATATTATTGCTTTTATCCATAGGATATACAGCACAAAAAATATACGAAACGCACAAGAAAAAAAATGCGAACGATCAATAAAATAATAGTACACTGTTCAGCAACTCCAGAAGGAAGAGATGTATCGCCAGAAGAGATTACAAGATGGCACGTTGAAGAAAATGGCTGGAGTGACGTAGGCTATCATTTTATAATAACACTTGACGGAGTTGTGCATTATGGCAGAGAAGTAGAAAGAGCTGGAGCTCACGTTCGAGGTCATAATTCAGATAGTATAGGAATATGTTATGTAGGTGGACTTGATGAAAATTTTATTGCAAAAGACACTAGAACAGAAGAACAAAAAGAGGCTTTAGTGAATCTATTGTGCGAACTAAAAGACACTTACGGTGGCGAGATATACGGACACAGAGATTTTAGCTCAAAAGAATGTCCTAGCTTTGATGCTAAAAAAGAATATGAAAATATAAGTCATAGATATTAATGCCTAGTTATAAAGACAAAAACGGAACTACAAGAGTTGGCGATGCTTTACGTTGGTTATTAAAGCAAGGCAAAGAAGTTGCGCCAGAACTTTTAAAAATAGCTGGTAACGTTACAGGAATAGAAGCACTAGATGTTTTAGCTTCTAAAATTAGTACAGACGAAAAATTAAGTGAAGCTGATAAGCAACTTTTATTGGAAGAACTAAACTTCGATAAAATAGAAATGCAAGAAACAACTAAGCGTTGGGTTTCGGACAACAATACAGATAGCTACTTAACAAAAAACATAAGACCTTTAACGCTTGCCTTTTTAACAGCGACACTGTTTATTTATATTATATTAGATAGCTCACTAGAGGGCTTTAAAATAGATTCTAATTGGATTGATTTACTTTCTTCTTTATTACTTTTGGTTTATGGTGGTTATTTTGGTATGCGATCAGCAGAGAAAATCACTAAACATTGGAAGAAATAATATTTTTTTTGTTTTATTAAAAATAAATATATAACTTTGAATTATTTATTAATAGAATTGTTTAAAAACATATTTCTAAAAATATAGATATATAAAAATCTTAAAATACAAATAAATATAAGATATTTGAAGTGTATTCAAATGGCAAAGAAAACAAAAAGAAAAAAATTAATTGAAAAACTAGATAAGATTTTCAGTGTTTATATAAGAAGAAGAAAAGCTGTTAATGATATATCAGAATGTTTTACTTGTGGCAAACAAGATCATTGGAAGAAGCTACAAAACGGTCACTTTCAATCTAGAAAACACTATTCTACTAGATGGCACGAATTAAATTGTCAGGTTCAATGTGCTGGTTGCAATGTATTCAGATATGGAGAACAATATAAATTTGCTTTAAATTTAGATAATACTTATTACAGTGGTTTAGCTGAAGAACTTTTAATTGAAGCACATAAAACTGTTAAGCTAGACAACACAGACTTAGAAATGTTAATAAATAAGTATCAAGAATTGATTGAAGAACTAGATAATTAAGTTATATTTGTAAAAGAATTATCTTTGTTTTTGTTTTAAGGCTGCTAACCAGTCGAATAAGACCACTCTTAACGGGGTGGTTTTTTGTTTACAATTTGTTTATATCGTTTTTTTTCTTATATTTGTAAATATTAATTAAAACAAAGACAAATGAATTTATTAGAAAGATTAAAACCAGAGTACAAAGAGAATTTAGAATTAGAAAATGTTAAGCACCCGTCATTAGTTGGTTATGCAGTAGATAGACTTCAAAGCTATAAGTATGTAACGGATCTTCCTTACGGTTTAGTTTTAGATTTAAAATTTTTATTAGACGTAAATAGTCCTTACGAATTATTTAAAGAGATATAATTATGACTTATAAAGAAGACGTTAAAAGAGCATCAAGCACAGATACTATTGACTACTTAAACGCTAGGGTAGAAGCACTAGAAAAAAGAGTAGAATTTTTAGAAGCACAAATTGAAATTAATAACTTAAATATAAATCAATGAACAAAGACAAATTAATGGAGTTATACAAAAAGTATGACCTAAACAAAGACGATTTTTTTAAACATCAACATTATACGATCATAACCAGGGCGGGAATCGACAAAATTCAAGCTTTAGAACAAATGAGCGTTAAATATGAAGTTATAAGATGTGAAACAAATTTTGCAGTATTTAAAGCGACAGCTACAAAAGACAATAAGACTATTGAAACTTTTGGTAGTGCTTTAAAAGGCGATAGTTATAAAGAATCAAATACAAATTCTTGGTATGTCGCAGAAATGGCAGAAAAACGAGCGATGTCAAGGGCTGTATTGAAATTGACAGGATTCTATGAGCTTGGCGTATTTGGTGAAGATGAATCAGAATCATTTAAGAAAAAAGAAACAACATTTAAAACCCTTTAATATATATAAATATGAGTGCATTAATTAATTACAGTTTAAGAGTAGATAAGCTCCCTAAGGAGAAATTTATTGCAGGAAAAGATGGCGCATTTTACGTCAATTTAACAATGAGTGTAAATGATGACACAAGATACGGTAATAACGTAGGTGTTTTTGTTTCACAAACACAAGAAGAACGAGAAGCTAAAAAGCAAAAGTTGTATCTTGGTAATGGTAAGGTTGTCTGGAATAACGGGACAATAGTCAATGCTGAAAAAGAAGTTGCTGAAGAAGTGCAAACTCACCCAGTAGAAGCTGAAGCTGACGGATTGCCGTTTTAATTAAATTAGGGAGGGCTTTTTGCCCTCTTTTTTTTTATGAATTGCAAAAAATGTAAAACAAAATGCTTCGGCAAATTATGTAAAAAATGTTTTGAAAAGAATAGTTTAAAATCTTTTCATATATTAATGAAAAAACAAAAAAAATGGAAAACTTAGATAAAGTAAAAAAATATTATAATTTTGAATTTACTGATGAATGGGGAGTTCAAGACTTTTATATTTATGAACAAAGCACAGCTGATGGATATTCGGTATATGTAGCGATTGATGACCCTAAAAACGGTATTTGTGTAGGCGAAAATGTATATTATTACGATTCAGATTTACAAGATGCTTTAGTCGATCATATAAAGTATAGCTCTAAACTAGATAAGGATATTATTTACGTTGATGACTTAAATTCTTTTTATGTAGAAGAAGCTATTGATGTTTTAAATGAGTTAATGGAAGATGAATTAAGCGAAAAATTATGATAAAAGCAATATTATATATTATATTAGCATACGTTGTTATGCAATTAGGCAAAATAATAGGTAAAAAAATATGGCCAGAAGATTGGAATGATTAATACAAAACAAAAAACAAAGATGACCGAAAAAGAAACAACCGAGAATATGTTAATGCAACTTATAAAAGAAGAATGTGCTGTTGATACAAACGACATTTTACAATATCCGCCTTTAGCATTAAGTCTTGGAACTACAACAATACAAACAAAATCAGGTAATTTAACTTTTCCTATTCCGATTGCTACAATGGGAAATATTAGCGTGGTCACTGCACCACCTAAGACAAAGAAAACTTTTTTTATGTCTTTACTAGCTTCAGTTTATTTAAGCGATCAGAATACTTTTGGAGCTGATATAAAAGGTTATCGTGATGACAAATGTCTAGTTCATTTTGATACAGAACAAGGCACTTGGCACGCACAAAGAGTTTTTAAGAGAGTTCAAGATATGTCAAGTAATAAAAAGCTTGGTTGTTATCAAACGTATGCCTTAAGAACTATCAACTATAAACAAAGACTTGAGTTTATTGAGTACATATTAAAAGAGAATAAGAATGAAAATGGTTTAATTTTAATTGACGGCATTGCAGATCTTGTTTCCGATGTTAATAATATTGAGGAATCTAATCTTTGTGTTCAAAAACTTATGGAATTAAGCGCCAGAAATAATTGTCACATAATGACTGTTATACATCAAAACTTTGGTAGTGCAAAGCTTGGCACTGGTCATCTCGGCTCTTTCTTAGAAAAAAAAGCTGAAACTGTTATTCAGTTAGAAGCAAACACAACAAACAATGAATGGATAACTGCAATATGTAAACGTTCAAGAGGTTATTCTTTTGATACTTTTAGTTTTAGTGTAAATGAATTTGGCTTACCTTACGTTGTTGGCAATCTTTATGATCCGTTAGAAGATTTTATTCCTAAAAAATTAATACCAAATAAAACAAATGAGCAAATAGAAGCAAATTTCAATAATTAATAAATGAAGACACTCTTAGAGATTGCATTTGACAAACACAAAGACTGGATAAATATTGTAAAAAGTTTTGGCTGTAACCCTGGCACAGCTGAAGATATTGTTCAAGAGATGTATATTCAAATTCATCTTGATATTATTAAAGGACTAGATTTGTCGTATAATGAGGACATAAATCATTATTACTGTTATAAAGTTCTAAGAGGTATTTATTGCAATATATATAAAAAAGAAGCTAGAATTTTAAAGCTATATCTTGAGGACATTGATGAGCTTAAACAAGCTGAAGACTTAGGTATAAACGAGATTGAATACGCTAGTCGAAAAAAACAAATTGATAACATATTGAAAGAGATGTATTGGTACGATAGAAAAATATTCGAAATTTGTGCATCTGGTAAATCAGTAGCTAGTTTGTCAAGAGAAACAAAAATCAGTTATTACTCACTATACAACACTTATATAAACGCTAAAAAGCACATAAAAAAACAGTTATGAAGTTAGGAGATTTAATTTATTATATTACGTTTTACACTGGTATTCATTGGCTAGTCAAGACAATAAGCAAAGCTCTGGGGAAAGATTGCGGTTGTGATAAAAGAAGAAGTGAATGGAACGACATTAATATAGAGTTATGAGAATAGAAGATCAAGAAGCGTGGCTTGATTTCAAGTCAAGCGTTACAGGTAAGCTTAATCAAGAACAGTTTAGATTACTGTGTGAATTACATTCAACTTATTATAATCATAGATATTACGAGCCTTGCAGTTGCAGACCAAAGGAGATTGTAATGTGGATTAAAGATATTGACAATTTATATAATAAAATTAAATGATTAAAGAAATTAATAAGTGGGAAGAAGCTGTCGTGATGCTTTTAAATTTAGATGGTTGGAACTTAAAGCATACAGGAAAAAGCAATGAAAGTTGGGACGCTATCGGAACTACGCCAAAAGGTCTAGAATGTGTAATTGAAATGAAATTTAGAAAGAAGCATTATAAGGAAAAGATTATTGAAAAGTTTAAATATGACAAACTTATAGGTACAAATAAAATAGCATTGTATTTAGTGAATGATCCGAAAGGTAATTATATGTTTTTTCTAAATAATTTAAAAGATTTAAAAACTAAAGATATATATTGTCCAGATACTACATTATGGACTACAAAAAAAGTTTTAAAGACTTGCTACTTATTAAATGAGAGTGACGCAGCTATAATAAATATTAATGAAAAAGATACTGAACTTGGTATTTGGGACTCTTATTTTAAGCTAAAAGAAAAATAATATTGTTTATATTTTGTTTATAAGTTAGTTTTTACTATATTGCAGTGTTAATGAAACATAAAGTAAGGTATGAAAAGACGACTCTCTAAAAAGAAACATTAACTTTTTAATCTTTAAAACAAAAAACAATGAGAACACAATTAGACGATCTTAATCACGAGTTAAGACAAATCAACAGAACTTTAAGGTATACAAATAATATACCAGATATTCTATTAAATAATTTACTAAATAGAAAAGATTTAATAAGTAGTATAATTTTTAACATACAATAAAATGAAGATAACAGGAACAGGATTGCACATTGAAACTAGAAAGAATCGCATTGAGGTTTACACTAAAAAAGAATTACGAGAAAAAAAACTATATGAAAAACAAGCTAGAAACTTCATAATAACAGGAACTGTTTTACTTTTTGGATTGTTACTCTTTACTTTAGGTTTAATTGTTGGCTCTAGTATATAATGACAATACTACAAAAGCAATCTTACAATCTTTGGTTTAATTGGATAGCCGACAAAGTTATAGAATGGAAACAAGCCAAGCCTATGAACACAGACTTGAATAATTGTATCAAAGCTATGAATGAGATTGGTCAATATGTTAATCAATTAAATATTGAAAACGATGTCTTGATGAAAAGAATATCTTTGACACGAGAAAGTAAAAATAAATTAATAGTAGATTTACAAAAACAAATAGAAGACTTAGAAAATAAATTAAAACAATACGAGATATGAATATAATTTATAACGACATAGCTTTGTCAATAGTATATAGTTATGAAGAACAAGAACCAGAAAGTTATGATTACCCAGGCTCACCAGATAGTGTAGAAATTGAAAGCGTAAAAGTTAAAGATCTTGATGTTTATGATCTTCTTAGTATCGAGCAGCTTTATGAAATAGAGGGAATAATATTAAATAAAATAAGAAACAATGAGTAATATTAAACTATTAGATGGAAAGCTTTACGATAAAAATGCTTTGCTTAAAAAAATGGACAATGATGAGTTTTATTATGGAGAACTCAATAAACTAGCTTTAAGTTCTAGCAGCTTAAAGACGTTGTTATCAAGTCCTAAAACTTATAAATTCGTTCAACAATATGGTAGTCCAGAATCACAACCACTTCGTGACGGTTGGCTATTTCACACAGCAATTCTTGAACCAGATGTTTTTTCAGCTCAAACTTTTATTGACGTTCAAAGCAAGAATACAAAGAAGTTTAGAGAAGCAAAGCAAGAGCTTGGTAGAGTTTTTACTATAAAAGAAAAGAATAACGCTGAAAGATTAGCAGACGCTTTTTATAGAAATGAACACGCACTACAATCGATAACAAATGCAGAGTTTGAAGTACCAGTGATTGGTGAAGTTATGGGCAAGCCGTTTAGAGGCAAAGCTGATGTACTAGCTTCAGATAGAATTGTTGATTTAAAAACAACTAGTGACATAAAAGGCTTTAGTTATGCTGCAAAGAAATACGGCTACGACATTCAATGCTATCTTTATTGCAATCTTTTTGGTAAAACATACGATCAATTTAAGTTTGTAGTACTTGACAAAGGTAGTCTTGACATCGGCGTCTGGGAATGCTCTGAAGATTTCTATTTTGCTGGTGAAGAAAAAGTTGCTAAAGCGATTGATTTATATGATAAGTTCTTCATTCAAGGCTATGACTTAGATAATTATTGTTTAAGCGGCACACTTTAAAAACTAAAACAAAAACAATATGAAACAAATAAATATGTTTAGCGGCGAATTATCTGAAGACGATAACAAGTACACTAAAAAAGTAGAAGCTCCGATATACGAGCCTAAAAACAAAAAACCACATATATTCGAACTATGTGATAAGTATAAAACACATAGACTTATAAGAGAGATTGAAAGTTCAAACATAGAGCTTGAAGAAAAATCTTTTTTAATAGACGCTGCTAGAAGACACAATGTCTTTCATTATGAAAAGATAGCTGATTATTACGCACATTCAAGTAAAGAGATGCAGAACTTAATGGAGAAATCAGCTCTTGTTATAATAGACTTTGAGAAAGCTATTCAATTAGGTTATGTTAAACTTTCTGAAGAAATAAAAAATCAATACTTACAAGAGTATGGAGAATAAAGACTTCGTAGCTTTTATACTATCGCACGGTAGATCTGATAATGTCATAACTTATAAGACTTTAAAAAGAAGTGGATATACCGGTAGAATTATTATTGTTGTAGATAATGAAGACAAAAGTATAAATAAGTATATAGAAAACTTCGGTCATAAAAACGTATATGTTTTTGATAAAAAAGCTATGGCTGATTCTATTGATGAAGGCAATAATTTTGACAATAGAAAAGTAATTGTTCACGCCAGAAATGTTTGTTTTAAAATAGCTAAAGAGTTAAATATAAAATACTTTATTCAATTAGACGATGACTATACAAGTTTTAGATATAGATACGTAGATCACAAATACACAACAAAAGGCAGCGTTAAGAATCTTGATTTCTATTTTGATCTTCTATTAAATTTTTATAAAACGATAGATGCTAAAAGTATAGCGTTTGCACAAGGTGGTGATTTTATTGGTGGTGCTGGTTGTGGTTTAATATCAAACTACATAAACAATTCAAGAAAGTGTATGAATTCGTTTATATGTTCGACCGATAGAGAGTTTCAATTTGTAGGTTCTATAAATGAAGACGTTAATACTTACACAAGTTTAGCTTCAAGAGGTGCTTTATTTCTCACATTACCTTATATAGGTCTTGAACAAAAAGCGACCCAAAGTCAAAGCTCTGGAATGACTGACATATATCAACTCTCTGGAACTTATATAAAATCTTTTATGAGTGTATTAATGCACCCATCGAGCGTAAAAGTGGGAATGATGGGCTTTACAAAACCAAGACTTCATCACTCTGTTAAGTGGCGAAACACTACGCCAATGATTATTAAACAAAAACACAAGAAACAATGAAAACAAGAAAAGCATTTAAACCAACTTACCACAACAATGAGTTCAACTATTTAATAAGTGAACTAACAGATTTAAAACGTTCGATAATAGATATCGATTGTGTACTAACAAAATTCAATTACAATACATTTTTTATAGATCACAAAAAGACTGGGGATTTAACTTCAATAAATACTGTAAGAACTCTTGCTAATTATGTAGATGTTAGACTTACAGATAGCACAAAAATACAATGCTTCATTGTACGATCAAATGTAAACACAGAAACTTGTGAAACGATAGACGGAATCACTATGGTATATGAAATAAAAAATATAAAAGAAGTAAAAGATAGAAAGAATAAAAGTGAATACATAAAAGCTGTGTATAGAATTACAAATGATGAACATTTAAAACTATTCTTTCAGCAAGAAACACACAATCAAATAAAAGACAAATTAAAAGTAAAACTATGAGAGCAACTTATTTACACTATGAAAACGGCAAAGGCTATGATGTCATAGATTTCATTCGAGATTACGGTTTGAATTTCAATCGTGGTAACTGCATAAAATATTTAGTTAGAGCAGGTAAAAAAGAAGATGAGATAAAAGACTTAGAGAAAGCTTTAGATTATTTAAAGAGAGAAATTGACTATCTAAGAAACGAACAAGAAAAGTGGATAGAAAAGAATAAATAAAATACTATAATAAATGAAACAAAAAGAACTAGAACATCAAGAAGAAGTCAAAGACGTACAAGAAGAAAGTAAGCCAATAAACGATAGACATTTAAACTATTTAAAATGTGTATTGATAAGTCAATTACTACTAGAAGCAAACGATGAACTTCAAGGCAGTAACGCTTTTAAACAAAACGTAAAACTACAAGTAAATAAGACAAACGCAATTCTTGAAAGAGTATATAAACAAGGCTTTAATGTGATCTATCATAATAATCCAGAAATGTGTACTAATGTATTAAATAAAATAGACAGCTTAATACACAAGATTAAAACAGCTTCTATTGATGAACTTGTTATGATTGACGCACTAGTCGATAACTACTTTGAAAACAAAGATGAACTAATTAAAACACAAAAAGCTGAATTTAATAAAATAGATTAATTATGTATATAAACATTGAACTAAAAAAAGCAGAAAGAAAAGATTATTATATCTTTAACATTAACGGAGTTAAACTAGGAGAATGGGAAAGAAGCGATTTAAGACACTTAATTGAAACAATAGACAACAAGATATGAATTTAGAAAGCGATTGCTGTGGTGCATCACAATGGAACGAATTAGATATATGTAGCGAATGTTTAGAACACGCTGAATTTAAATAAAAAAAAATGAAAGTGTTAGAGCTATTTGCAGGAAGTAGAAGTGTTGGAAAGGCGTCTGAAAGTTTAGGTTATGAGGTTTTCAGTAGCGATTTAAACGACTTTGAAGGTATAGATTATGCTGTTGATATTTTAAATTTTGACGTTAATAAAGTGCCTTTTCAACCTGATATTATTTGGGCAAGTCCACCTTGTACGACTTATAGTATTGCTGCCATCTCTCATCATAGACCTACAAACAAACCATTATCTGATTTTGCTAAAAAAAGTGATTTAATAGTTAAAAAAACTTTGCAAATCATTAAAGAACTAAAACCTAAGTTTTGGTACATAGAAAATCCAAGAGGTATGCTAAGAAAACAAGATTTTATGTTAGGAATACCTAAAACAACCGTTTGGTATTGTACTTATGGAGATACAAGAGCAAAACCTACTGATATATGGACTAACAATTTAAGATCATTACTTAACCCTAATGGTTGGCAACCAAGACCTCAATGTTTTAATGGCAATAGAAATTGTCATCACGAAGCCGCACCAAGAGGAAGCCGAACGGGAACACAAGGATTAAAAGGCAATTATAATAGAAGTAAAATACCAAAAGAGCTTTGCTTAGAAATATTAAAAACAACTTAAAAAAACTTAAAAGATGAAAATAGAAACAATAGCAGAAACAATAAAAGATATTACAGACGTAAACATATTTGAAAAAACACGAAAGCGTGAAGTTGTTGAGCTTAGAAGCGTTGCCACTTATTATTTACGCCAAGTTGCTGGATTAAAATATAGGCAGATTACGAATGAATACAAAAAGAATGGTCTTAATATACACTATTCTACACTAATGCACAGTCTAAAAAATTACGATATATATAAAACTTACAGTGATGACGTAAAGAAAGCTCATTTGTGCTTAATAAATGACAACTTAGTAGATGCTAGAAAATACATATTAAAGAATATGTCAAATATGACAGCTGAAAAAATAGAAAAGATTGAACAAGTGATGAGTAGCTAAAATAAAAGTAAAATGTTTATATATTAGTACAACAACTATACTATGGCATACAAGACCGAAGATTTAATCGAGCAAAGCTTAGAAGCAATCAAGAAACACAATTTGATATTTGTAAACGATATATTTGCATACACTCCATTTGTGAGAAAAACTTTTTACGATCACGATTTACACAAAAGTGACACTATAAAAAGCGAATTATCAAAGAATCGAATCAATATGAAAATAGAGATGAGAGCTAAATGGTACGCAAGTGACAACGCTACACTTCAAATAGGATTGATGAAACTCATTGCAGACGATGAAGAAGCTCATAGATTAAACGGAACTAAACGTGAAGTAAAACACGACACAACCGACAAAGAGATTAATATAAAAATACATAGATAATTGAATGTTGATGTAAACGTTGTGTTTGAACACTTGCTTGATAGCGAATCAAAGATAGTCGTAGAACAAGGCGGCACTCGATCTGGTAAGACTTTTAATATATTACTTTATATTATATTTCACTATTGCCAAATAAACAAAGGCAAGACTATCACAATATGCAGAAAGACTTTTCCAGCTGTTCGTTCTTCAGTGATGCGTGACTTTATTGATATACTTAAACAGCATAACAAATATGATGAAGCTAATCACAATAAATCAAACAGTGAATACACTCTAGACGGTAATTTAGTTGAATTTATTTCAGTAGATCAGCCTCAAAAGATTCGTGGTCGTAAACGAGAGTTTCTATTCATCAATGAAGCTAATGAGTTAGACTATGAAGATTGGCAACAGCTTATATTTAGAACTACTGAAAAAGTTGTACTTGATTACAATCCTTCAGATGAGTACCACTGGATATATGACAAAGTGTTAAATCGTGAAGATGTTGAGTTCTACAAGACTACATATCTAGATAATAAGTTTCTTGACAATAGTATAGTAAAAGAGATTGAAAGACTTAAAGAAACTGATGAACAATACTGGCAAATATATGGACTTGGTGAGAAAGGTGTTTCAAAAGCAACTATATTTAACTACAATGAAGTAAGTCACATTCCACACGATGCTGAACTTATAAGCTATGGTGCAGATGCTGGATATACAAATGATCCAAGTACACTAGTAAGCGTTTACAAGAAAGACCATAATCTGTATATCAAAGAACACTTATATAGAACTATGATGACAACTAAAGACTTGAGCGATCACTTTAAGCAAGAAGTAGAAAGAAGAAGTCCTATTTATTTTGATGCAGCCGAACCAAGATTAATTGATGAACTTCGCAGAATGGGTCACAATATACAACCTAGCTTAAAAGGTCGTGATAGTATCAATGCTGGTATAGACTTACTGAAGCGTTTTAAGATACATATAACAAGCGAAAGCGACAACGCAATACAAGAGTTTAGAAACTACAAATGGCAAGAGGATAGAAGTGGTAAATTAACGAACAAGCCTGTTGATAAAAACAATCACATCATTGATGCTGTCCGTTACGCTACGTATTCAATAATGAGCAGACCTAACTTTGGCAGATATGCTGTTCAATAAAGCTCTAAAATAAAATAAAAATCTTTATATATAAATATGGAAGTTAAATTAAATATACCAACAAGTCTAAACGAGGTGACTTTAGCACAGTATCAAGAATTTGATAAGTTAAACGCTAAAAGTGAATCAGAGCTTCAAATGAGAATGGTTGAAATATTCTGTAAAGTATCAAGGCAAGTCGTGATGAGTATGAAAGCGAATGATATAATAGAGATATGCAATATTATCAACGTTATGTTTGATACTAAATATCAATTAATAAATACTTTCAAAGTAAACGGTCAAGAGTATGGCTTTATACCTAGTCTTGAAGATATGACCTTTGGCGAATATGTTGATCTTGATACTTACATTGGTGATGACGATAATCTACATAGAGCTATGAATGTCTTATTCAGACCGATAGATATTAGAAAAGGTGGTAGATATATAATTGAAGACTACGATCCAGATAAAAACGAAAGAGCAAAAGATTTTCCTTTAGACGCTTGTTTAGGTGCAGTTGTTTTTTTTTATCATTTAGGCAAGGATTGCTCGACAGTTATGCTGAACTCTTTGAACAAAGCGAACGAGGAGAACTTAGTGCAATATCTGGCTTCACAACCAAATGGGGATGGTACAATTCAATCTATGGAATCGCTCAAGGGGATATTACAAAATTTGAACATATCACTAAATTAAACGTACACGAATGTTTAACGTACTTGACATTCACAAAAGAGAAAAACGAAATAGAAGCACGAAATATTAAAAACAAATTCAAATGAGTAATACAGGAATAAGAGGATTTTATTTATTAACTGAAGCGATAGAAAATGCACTTTTAAATGACGTAAATGTGAACACAGTCACGACAGGCGACATCTACGATATTGACTTGAAAAAACAATCTATATTTCCGTTGTGTCACATAATAATAAATAATGTAAGTGCGAATGAATCTGTTTTAGTTTTCAATGTTTCTGTTTTATCAATGGACATAGTTGATGAGAGTAAAGAAGAAACAACTGATATATTTAGAGGTAATAATAATGAGCAAGACGTTCTTAACACACAATTAGCTGTCTTAAATAGTTTAGTTCAAGAATTAAGAAAAGGCAATTTATATAATGACAAATATCAACTAGACGGCAACGCAAACTGTGAGCCTTTCTATGAGAGATTTGAAAACAAACTAGCTGGTTGGACAGCAACTTTTGATGTGTTTGTAAATAATGACATCACGATATGTTAAACAGTAAAGAAGTAGAAGAAGAACTTAATAAGTTCGCTAAATATGTAATACAACAATCAAGAAACAACTTAACTAAAGGTGCAACTCCATACGGTACTTACAATGACACTGGCAGCTTATATAATAGTCTAGGTCACTTCGTAGATAGAACAGCAAACGGTTACGCTCTTAGTCTTGAAATGGAAGACTATGGTAAGTTTAAAGATAGAGGTGTTAAAGGAAAAGACACTAGCAAGAAAGCACCAAATAGTCCGTATCGTTTTGGAAGTGGCACAGGACAAAAAGGTGGCTTAACTGATGCGATGCAGAAATATGTAAGACGTAAAGGTATTCAATTTAGAGAAAGAAAGAAGAAAGGTGAGAAAGGTAGATTTTTAAGCTACGATCAAACAGCTTTCATAATTGCTAGAAGCATATATAAAACAGGTATAAAATCAAGTATGTTTTTCACAACTCCATTTTTAAGAGCTTTCAAAAGACTACCTGATGACTTGCTAAAAGCTTACTCTCTTGGAATCGATAGACAAATAAACTTAACATTAACAAAGAAATAAAATGGCAAAAATTAATGTAAGAAGTCCTTACTATGTATATTATAATCTAAGCAAATTAGAAAGTGCTGAATTAAGGCTTTGGATATATACAGGAACGCAAACAACTTCAAGACCTACAACACCAACTTATGTATTAAGTGCATCAGCGGTAAACTTTACAGTCAATTTTGAAATAGCAGAACTTGTTAGGGATTATATGACTTACAATGCAGACGATTATGAAACAGAAATTGTGTGGGTTGATTATCAAATACGGAGAACTGTTAGTGGAGTTAGTGGGAACTTACCTTTAGTTGAAAACAAAGCGTTTTACGGTTACGGATATTTTCAAGAGGGCATTAACCCTCAAAACGATAGTGGATTATTACAGTCAAATTTAACAGTAGTTAAACTAGACGATGCCCCAGTTGTTTTGCCTATTGACACAAGTAAAGTTAGTACTGTGCAATATTATTCAGAAAATCAAGAAGTTTACGAGGAGAATTTTACACCAACAACCACGTCATCAACTCAAATACAATACGTTTCAAATACTGTAAACGGAACAGACGAATTTGCAGACAGGGTTTATAGAGATAACGGTACTTTTGAGAATAGTATATGTTTACACGAATTTTTAGATACTAATATAACGTTTCCTGTTGATACTATTTACATTAATTCAACAGAGGGTGTTTCAGTTGTTAAAGTACAAAACATTACAGAGTGCAAATACGAGCCTTATAAATTAAGTTTTATAAACAAGTTTGGAGCGTTGCAAAATCTTTGGTTTTTTAAGCGAAGCAATAAACAACTATCAACTAAAGCAGAGGACTTTAAAAGAAATACACTTGTAGCAAATAGTTATGATGTAGATAAGCACCAACAGAAAAACCTATATAAAATGGGTAACGAAAAAATGGACTTAAATACAGGGTTTTATCCAGAGGAGTACAACGAGGTATTTAAACAAATGCAATTAAGTGAGGACTGCTGGATAGAAATAGACAATGTTGTTTTACCAGTTAATGTAAGCGACAGTAGTTTTAGCTACAAAACAAGTTTAAATGATAAACTAATTAATTACAATATAAAAATAGATTTTGCTTTTGACACTATAAATAATATTCGATAGATGCAGATAATAGA
>Ga0208643_1000674_pt1 | contig 21528 bp, 19 predicted proteins | sample VirMetDEL_Nov_12_FD_184516 | JGI IMG/M metagenome (GOLD analysis project Ga0208643, IMG submission 184516) | Aqueous microbial communities from the Delaware River and Bay under freshwater to marine salinity gradient to study organic matter... | ecosystem: Environmental > Aquatic > Marine >... | reverse complement strand
TTATATGGTCATATACGACGTAATACCGGCCGAATACAAGCTTGACAATGACGTGTTATATTTCCATTCATTCAAAAGGTATTATAACCGTCCTCCTCATATTAAATCTAAATTCTTAATCAAGGCGCGTCATAAGTTTTATTGTAAATAATCAATTTATATTACATGTTTTAATTCTTTGTGACATCTGTATTACAAATATGTTGTATCTTAGAGGTACAATAAAACACAGAACAATAACATTATTAAATTAATTATCATGGCAATCATTATCGACATCGTTTTAGCATTATTCATATTTACTTACCTTGAAAAAAAGATTAAAGAATGGAACTCATAGGAACATTATATAAAATAGGACGCTCATACTATCCTAACCAAGTAGTTTTGGCGCACGCTGTATCTATTACACCTTCAGCATTACGTACAAAAATACATCGTTTAGGTGGAGTTGGGAAGTTGGATAGTTTTACAATAGGTGAAAAAGAGGTGAAAATAGTTAAATTCTATAAATAAATGAAAATAAATGTAATTATTTCATCACTTTTTGAAATGACCGACATTTGTTTAATTTAAATATCGTATCTTTATATTATAGAAAGAGATAATAATACATTAAAAAATAAAGGTTAGGAATAATAGAGTGATGACTACCTAATCATTTCCAGTTGATATTTTTATAAAGGTGGGTGAAATATTCTCACCTTTATTTTAAACTAAAGACAATTAAATTTCTACTTTGGAGTGATTGTAACATCTATTAAAAATTAAATCCTTATCTTTATAGTATCATAAAAACATTAATTAAATTAATAACTCATGTATCCACAAATAACACAATCAACAATGAAAGACGTATATTATAAAGTCGAAAACAATATCATATCAAGCCAATACGGTGCAGCATTCGTTATAGGAATGAATATAGATACTTTTAGATCAAAGCTATATAAAGCTGGAGGGATTGATAAGATAGATAAAATAGAATTGAATAATTATACAATTGAGATTATAAAACAAACGCTTACGCAATTAACAAAATAAAACAATTCAAAATGCAAACTTCAAAAAATACAACAATGGAAACTTTAAATTTAACCTTCGCTTACTCTACATCAACAGTAACGAATCCTTTCAGTAAAAACCAGGCTATTAATTTAGCTGAAATGGTATCTATAATCAAAGATACAGTACCAACAAGCTCGTATAAATCAATATCCGACATAACTATTACAGGACTAAATAAAGGCCGTAATATTAAGGATATTAAAGCTGAAATCGCACCATTAAAAACTAACCTTCCATTCTTTTTATTCAGTGGATATCAAGCAGTTGGTCATAACAATAAAGACCTTCAATATAATGGTGTTGTTCAATTAGATTTTGATGCAAAAGAAGAGTTCGGTGATCAAATAGCTTTAACTGTAAAAGAATCATTATCTAAATTACCTTACGTTATTTTGGCAGGTATCAGCCCATCAGGGGTTGGTGTTAAAGCTTTAATTAGAACTTCTAACTTAGATAAAGCTAATCATTTAAATGCTTTAAAAGAAGTTATCGAAAAAGTATCAAATGATATTAATATGCCAGCTTCTTATTTTGATGTTGTCGGTGCATCCCAACCAGTATATTTATTCATTGATAATCAAGTATTTGTAAATGAGCAAGCAGACACATTTAATATAGTAGGGAGTTTTTCAAAAAAAGTGTCTACATTTAATATAAAGAAACCCTCAAAAAAGTGTCTACAAAATTCTAAATTCAATTTCTCAACTCTTACAAAAACTCAAGTTGACAAAGCTTTGAAAATAGCTTATAACTCTGCATGTAAAAGACGCGGTTCAATTGTCGATACTACATTCCTACAATCTTATGCTGGTTCAACTATTACTTTCGGTGTTGAGTATAAAGATGCTTATAATTATTTGATTACTAAAGGTCACTCACTTGATATGACTGACAAACGTAGTAAATCATTGAATGATATGTACAACCTTTACTCTGATTCATTTGGTACTGCTGAAGTTAGCTATAATATCGAAAATATTAAATATAGTGTAAATGATTCATTCAAATTACAAGCTGATCAAATGTTATCTGATTTAGATTTAGATTTGAGTGTTAATTCAATCATTCAATCACCAACAGGTTCTGGTAAATCATTTTATGTAGGTTCTAAATTAGAAATGAATCGTGTAATGGTTGTCCCTACTCAATCTTTAGTAAAACAATTTGCTCAAGAATATGCTGCTTGTCCTTTTTATGCTGATGCTAAAGAATTGACTAACAGAAACTTTATCGTAACTACTTACAAATCATTCAGTAACCTTTGTAAATTAATCAACATATCTGATTATACTCTCTTTGTTGATGAAGCTCACAACACATCTTCATCTACATCACATACTTTCTTATTGAAAGAACTTAATGAAGTAGTTGATTTACTTGGTAACTTTAAAAACTTCCACTTGTTAACTGCTACTCCATTGTTTAACTTTCATCCTACATTAAATAACTTGAAGTTAATCAACGTAACCAAACCATCTACAATAACTAAAGTTGTACATGATATTCGTTACAGTGACTTCTATAAAACATTACAAGATGGTGTTCAAGATACAGTAAATAAAGATGGTCAATTCGTTGTTCTTTCTAACAATACTGATGAAACTACAAGATTAGGTCGTATTCAAGCTTGTCTTAACAACTTCAATACAGTTACAATCAATGCAACTAAGAAAGATGATGATTCATTCATCGAAATAGCTATCGACGGTGATATGAGTAAGTGTCAAGGTATTATTGCAACTACAGTTATTAAAGAAGGTAATTCAATCACAAAGCATGCTAAACTTATCAATATCTTTGTCGATGGTAACTTTCACCCTGCTGAACTAAATCAATTCGCTTCTCGTTTTAGAGTAACTACAGAAGTTAACATTTACTTGATGAAATCTGACAAATCAACTGATGGTTTCTGTTCATTCTCTTTAACTGAAGCTTGTGAAGAAGTTGCTAACTTAGCTAAACAACATGCTTCTTTACGTAATTCAATTGAATCTTCTAAGTATGTTATGAAAGAGCAATTGAGAGTTATGAATGACCTTGATAAGTTTTATTTCCGTAGAGTTGATGGTAAAATAGTTGAAGATTACTTAGCAATGTCTAACGTTGTATTCAATTTAGAGAAAGATGCTGCTAACACTGACTTTGATTATATGGCTGAATACATGAAAAGATTTGATTGGGTTTCTTCTACCATTGTTAATAATACAACAGTTATGACTGAAGAAGATAAACAAGTTATCACAAACATTGTTGAGCTTAACAAATCTACTAAAAAGTTACACATCGAAGCTATCATGAATCAATTAAGTACTGAATCTATCTGGACGAATGAATCAATAATTGAATCAAATACAATCACCGATAAAGTTGAAAAAGATATTCGTTATAAAGTAAGTGTTATAGCTAACTATTCAGGTGATAAAGACATCAAAAATGCAATCACAATGCTTGACAATATTACTTTATCTAAACAAGCTTGGACTTCATTTACAAAAGCAATCAATATTCAAAAATTACGTACTAAGTCTGATTTCATTTCAAATACAAACAATGAATTAAGTAACTATATTAATGATGTTTATAACACTTTCAATGTAGGTTCTTCTTATTCTTCAGACGAGTTACAATCTATGTTGAACATTATCCTTGATAAACACTTTCCAGTTAAATCAAATGTTACTAAGACAAAAGCTAATCAAATACTTAATACATTCTTTACATTAACACGCAAATCAGTCAGAGCAAATGGTAAAGTAGTTCATAACTTCGTAATAACTAACGACAATCCTACTAACTTAACAATAAACACTGACTTATACATTAAAACTAAACAAGAAGAGTTTGATTTCTGTCCTTTCTAAATAAAATAGTCGGACTTGGCCTTAACAAGCTGAGTCCGGCCCATATATATAAACAATTAATTATTAACACTTAAACACTTAACACATGAGACAGATATACATTGAATGGAAACGTAAGCAATTAATCTTTAAGATAGAATCATTATATTTACAAGTACATAAGCAACCTAAACTGATGAAAAAGATCAGGAAGTTAACAGAATCTTTAGATATATTAAACAAATACTTAGCTTAATTAATACATATAACACTTAACACGATAACAATGAAAAAGGATAAAGATAATGATGATGATGATTATAACTTTGATCAATTTATAATTAAAACAATACAATTACCTGACGATGTAACAATTAATTGGTAATATAACTACAACAGGGTACTTTAAAAGGTATCCTGTTTTTAATGTATATTAAGGATCCTGATCGTTTGTGACCGTTATGTAAAATAAATATCGTATATTACATCATCGTTAATTACTTGACACGGTATAATGAATAATAACTATAGATAATTAACATAATAAATTAAACATATAAACATGGGAATTGTAATCAACGGCGTGGATATTGGTACTTTACCGGCCACGAATACAGCAACTAATACAAAAAGTAATTATACATTAATACAACTCCTTCAAGGAGCTATAAGTACAAGCGATGCATTCCTAACTGTAGTTAACACTAAGGAAGATCTCCCCGAAGAAGTTGCAAATGTAATCACTCTTGTAGATGGGATGACTTATGTTGTAACTAATAACATAGACTTATTGGGTTGCAGGATAGTTTGTGGTACAACAAATGTTATCACAGGTTACTCATCTGAGAACTGTTCAATAACATCTACAGGATTAGGAGTTGGAGTACCACTTATTACATGTGATAACACAATAGTTCTAAAGTATATTACATTTAAGGATGTAGATACTTGTTTAGATATTGATGGGTTTGGTAATACATGTGCATTAGATTGGGAAGCATTAAACTTTGAAAACATACCTTCAATTGGGGTAGTAAAGAACTTCGAAAACTTTATTTATATTAATGGAGCAATATTAAATAGTAATGGGTTTATATTTGATGGCACAATGAGTACTGTTGGTGTTTCAGGTTGTTTGTTTGTTGGAGATGGATCCGCTAACAATATCATAAGTGTAAATGATACAGCAATAGTATCAAGACGTATTAGATTTATCTACTCATCCTTTGTAGCATTTGGAAGTACTACTGCAATCTATGTAGATCCTTCTGCCACTATACCTTCTGAATCATATATCTTAGATACAATTAACTTTAGTGGAGGTGGAACATATGTTAGTGGTATTATTAATACATCTGACAAAGCATTGTTCACTAACTGCTTCCCTATTGCCAACACAGCATCTGTAGGACAAGTGTATATTAATGATAATATTACTCCAACTACTATATCTCTTATAGATACATTCTATAAAGCAGCAGGTACTTATACATTAGGGCCAAACAATAGTAAGTTTACTGCTACTGACAACAGATTAACATGTGATGCTACAATTAGTAGAAGGTATTTAATACAAGCTACCATATCATTTAACTCAGGTAATGGTAATATATGTGAGTTCGGTATATATCTTAGTAGTGAGGCGGGTATATGTCTACCATCAGTTACTAAAGCTACTGGTAACGCATCTGGTCGTGCTGAGAGCGTATCTATTTTATGTATAAGTACTATGTCTAATTTGGATTATGCAGAAGTACATTGTGCTAATACAACAGGGGCTAATGATATAACTTTAACAGATGTACATTTTATGGTAACTGAAATTAAATAATTCATACTATAATTTTTACAATAACAACAATTATTTTATTTAAACATTAAACATTAAACAATAAACATTATGGCAAAGATAAACAGTGGAATGCCTTCTACAAACACAAACAATAATACAAGAAGTCTTTACACTTTACTTCAAGTGTTAACTGATCAAATAGTAGCATTGAATCCAGTTGCTTTCGCTACTGATATAGCTTTGACTGCTGCTGATGGAGACATCGTACTTGGTACTACAGGTGCAGTTTCTAACTTAGTAATTACACTTCCTGTTGCTGCTGATAGCCTTGGAGCTTACATTACCGTTAAGAAAGTAGATAGTCCTGCTAAATCAGTTGTTGTTACTCCTGATGATGTAGCTGAAACTATTGATGGCGCTACTACCTACAGTCTTGCAACTCAATATGAAGCAGTTACTTTGTATTGCGATGGGTTTGTATGGCATGCAGTTGCTTATATAGCATAAGCATTTAATCATTAAACATATATAAGGGATCATGTAAAAGTGGTCCCTTTTATTAAACTTAAGTAAAGATGGATGAATTAGAGATAAATAGATTGTTAGATACATTGAAGGATACTTTCGTCTTTGTTATGAAGAAGATAGATCTTGATTCATCTGACTTAGTTAAGAAGAGTAAGTTTACATTTAAAGATGAGACTATTAACATATCAATGGGTGATTATGCAGACTATGTAGATAAAGGACGAAAGAAAGGTAGGATGCCACCTGTTAATGACATAGTTAAATGGATGCAGGATAAAGGTATTAGTGCGCCAAGTGGTTCTACATTAGAACAGGTAGCCTGGGCAATAGCTAAGAGTATAAGTAAGAAAGGTATAAAACCTAAACCGTTCCTTGATAAGTTACATGAAGAGGTTACAGATATAACTCTTAGGTATATGTATGCTCAATTAAACAAAGAATTAACACAAACATTTAAAAATAAATAACATATGTCAATTTTACTTCCTAATACATCATGGGCTACTGACAACTCAGCTAATGAAATTACTGGAGCTTATACATCTTTAACTGCTTCTCCAAGTGAAATAACACTTTCAGAGAACATTAATAACTTCTCATTCGAACCATTAACTTCACCTATAGCACCTACTAAAGCTTCAGTATTGATCAATACTATTGACTATGTAAGTGTTGGAGATACTGTAACTATTACAAGTACATTGGCTTCAGTTACTTTAACAGCAAGTAGTACACCATCATCTAATGAGTTTTATACTGAATCAGTATCAATCAATACTCCGGCCTACTTAAGTCAAGTAGCTGCTTCTATAGCTGATGCATTAACTCAATCAGTTTCATTCAATAATAACTATGACATTGAATTGTTAGGTTATAATGTTGTCGTTACTGCTAAACAATATGGTGATCTATATGACTTCACCGCAAGTGATACATCAACAGGTTTAGTTACTTATACAGTGGCCGGAACATCTGAATTTGAATCACAAAATGTAATAGACTATCAAGGCTTCTGTGAAGTCTATATAGGTAGTTACCCTTATGCAGGTATAGTTGATAAGTATGAATGTACTTTGGTTGATGATTATATACTTGATACAGAGTTGAACAGTGTTAATGTTAATATACCTGTCGTTGGTAATTTTGTTGAACCTATAACACCTAATAAGATACTGACATCTTATACAACTAACTACTTTGCAATGGATCAAGGATTGACTGATACAGGTGCAGTGATCAGTAATGTAGATGCATTTGGTAATACTAAGTTAATGTTAAGACCTTACTTTGTAGCTTATGGTGATTCATTTAAGTATGTTACCAATGGCCAACGTAAGAAATATATAAGAGGTGTATCTGAAATGAAGTGGGTCCAATTAGGAGCATTCGATAAGTTACTTCCTTATAATATGAATGATTATACTTTCATACCTAATTCAACTAAGTCGTTTAGATTCTTATCATCTTGTCCGAACTTAAAGACAGTCAGTTATGATTCTCATGAGTTTGTTCAAATGATTGTTAAACAGACAGTAGTTAACCATTCATTCAACTTGTATGTACGATATAACTTCTACGATGGTACATCATATACAGAGAATAAAACATCATTTGCATATGCTGGATTGGCCGGCAATGTAAGCATGGATGTATCACCTGCTATATTAGGTCTTGCTACTATCGAAGCTGCTCAAGGTAAATTGATTGACAACTATTCAATACAAATTAAGTGGAGTTCTAATGGTACTAACGAAAGGTATAATATCAAGAAGACTTATGTAATGGATAGAACCTGTTATGATAATAAGAAACAAGTTATCTTCTTGAATGAGTTTGGTGGATGGGATTCACTTGAATTTAGAGGAGAGATAACTGAAGGTCTTGATAGAGATGTATTATCAATTGAAAGAGTCTTACCATATAATGCAAACACTTTAGATGCAGTATCTGATGAAGTATCATTGAATATAAACACATATGTTCGTTCTAATTATACACTTAGATCAGGATTGATCAATGATAGTCATATAGAATGGATTAAGAAGTTAGGTGAATCATCTGCCGTTTACATTTGGGATCCAAGTTATAATAAATATAGAAGCATTCTATTGAGTGAATTCGACTTTGTCAATAATACTATTAGTACATCTGATTCAGTTTCAATTACATTCAATTACACAACATCTAACAATTCAATCTCACGATAATATGAACAAAGTAGAACTAATAATAAAGACACAACAAGGTGTATCAATATCAGTTGATATACTTGACTTCCCATATAGGTTAAATAGAACTGCTTTCAGTGTTTCACGTGATAGATTAAAGAGTTTAGGTGGTTCATTTAGTACTCAAATTAAGTTAGCAGATAGTAAGTTGAATAATAAACTATTCATAGGTAAGACTGATATAAAGAGTGTGAATAAGTTTAACATAGTAAAGAATTATACAGCTTCATTGTTAGAGAACGGTGTACTTGTCATGAAGGGATCATTTAAGTTAGAACTGATTGCATCAGATGGTTATACAGGTACATTCTATGATGAAGATATAGATTGGGTTGATAGATTAAGTGATGTAAAACTTAATCAGTTAGGTTATGTTGATGGATTACCTACTTGGTTAGTACCATTCGACGGACCAATTGACTTCAACACATTGAATGAAGGAACAATACTTACAACTGACTTCATATGCCCTACATTAGTGTATAACAATACTCCATTAGCTGATTATACTGACTTAACTGATAATGATATATGGGGTACATTTGAACTACCTTTAGCTGACCCTCCTATTAGAACAAGAAGTGCCGGCGATTACCCTAATGACTTCAAGACTCAAACAGGATATTTCGGTAATAGGTATGGTTTAACATTTGAAGACTTCCCTCCTGCTATATGGTATAAGACTTTAATAATTAAAGTGTTTGAAGAAATAGGTATGACTGTAGATTGTTCTTTGTTCACTGAAGATTGGTTTAATAAATTATATATGGCTTATACAGGTGGAGGTTATCTTTATAATTGGAAGAATCTTGCAAGTGTTGAAGGGGATTTAACATTAGATTATCAATATTATGATTCACCATCTACTGATGATAGAGATGAGATTCAATACCTTGAAGACCTTGAGATAACAAACATTACATCTCCTGGATTTTTACCTTTATTTGAACCTGAAGCTACATATCAATTATTCAGCATGGTTAAACATGACGATGTAACAGTAATAACTGATAAGATAAATGCAGTTAATTCATTCAATAATGAAGGTCAATATATTTGCCCAGCAAGTGGTCAATATACAATTGATATTTCAGATAGATTTACAAGCTTAAGAAAAGATTTTATTTATGAAGACCTTCTTCCACTCTTCTCATTTGAGGGTTGGGTTAATTTTAATGCATATGCAACTCAAGAAGTTAATAGTGGTACTGGTGTAACGCAAGAGGATAGAGCTTATGGTTGGGATGATAATGTTATGATTGTATTAAGAAAGAATGCTGCTGATGCATTATCTTACCAAGATACAATGAAGAAGTTATATGAATGGATGAGTGGTGAGAATAAAGACTTCATTGAACAACCATCTGATGTTATTGCATATTATTCACCTAAGAGACATAAATGTTATGACAACGGCTTTATAACTAATATTAAAGAAGCGTATGGTTCACCAATTACAGATTGGCAATCTGAAGTCAATATAACAGGTAATTACCAACATGTAGTAACAGTTAACACTGACGGAACAGGAGGACAAAAGAGTGCTGTAAGTCAAGGTATATTCAATGTAACATTAGATATGTTAAAGAACGAAAGAGTTGAAATACTTTGGGTCTCATTAGCTGATATTATAAGTGGTCCTGATGCTGTTATCAGATTTGAGTCATGTGAATGGCAAGAACAAGAGGGAAATAATGTACTTAGTGGAACTGCTACTCCATCATCTTATGGTATATCTTATAATTGTGGTGAGGAAGACTTAGACTTAGCACAGAACTTACCTGCAATAAATGGTAAAGACTTTATAGCTTCATTCATTAGACAATTCAATTTACATTTAACTGTAAATGATTCATCTATTTACTTTACTCCCGGAAGACAATTTAGAAGTCCTACTACTTATGATATAACTTCAAGAGTTCAAGCAAATGATTGGGAAGCTAATCCAATTGATGTAAGTAGTAAATGGAGTGTTGGGTATAAGATTGATAATAGTGATAGATTCTTAACTAATGTCAATGTAGGTTGTATTAATTCAACCAATGACTTATCATCTTATGGTAATGTTACAGTACTTAATGATAATGTATACGCAACAGGAGAGTCATTAGATTATAATATATTCTCTTCAACTGTATTTACATCAGCTATTTTTGATGTTACATTATTTGCAGGTACAATATTAAGTTGGCCAACTTCAACTGACCCTGTATCAGGATACGTATTAACTAAAGGCCCAAGTTGGGGGATTGCGCCTGGATTAAATTGGAGTTGGGATGTTCCATCTATTCAAAGTTTAAGTTCTTATAATCAAACGAGACTTGGTGATTTAACTTATGATTACAATTACACACCTCGATTGTTATATCATTTAGGTACTGCATCTCAAATAGATCCTATAATTTATGATCCAGGTAAACAAGTATTGTTTGGTAACCCAAGAGCAACTGATTATATAAGAGAACCTCAACATTGGTTTAGACCAACAATTAGTCAGTTTGATCATGAGAACTTACAGTTTGGTATTGATTATCCTACATTGAGATATGATACTGAGTTCGGAATGTATAACATTTACTTTGAGAACCTATTAGACTTATATAATAAGTCTGAACAACTTACATTGAAGATGTCAATGAGAGCTATAGATTGGATCAATATGACTGGATCAAAGAGGATTAGATTCGATGATAATATATATAGGTTGATGAACATAAGTGACTATTCACCTAAAGACAATAGACTATGTAGTATCAATCTACTTAAAGAGATTTAATAACACAATATAAATTAACCTATAATATATAATAATCATGGCAGAGTTAAAGAGTACAATTAAAATAGAAGTTGATGGAATTGAGAAGTTCTTATCAACTACCAAACAAGTAGAAAAAGAGATCCTACAGATTGAGAAGACCTTGAAGAAACAAGGATTCAAAGGTAATGAGAAGGAGTTGAAACAAACTGCTCATACTTATCGTAAGTCTATGATTGATGCTGTTAAAGATATACAGAAAGCTGAATCAATAGCTAACAAGAAGAAAGAAGCTGACGATGCACATAGAGCAGGTCGAATGAAGAGAGGTTTTAAATCAGTAGGTAAAATCACAGCAGGTATTACTGTTGGTGGAGCTGCTGTTGAGATCATAGGTACAATCATTCGCGCTATGAGTAACGTCATCGACCAAAATAAAGAGGTAAATGAAGGTGCTGGTAAGATTGCTGGTTTTATAAAACAAGTAGGATCTGTATTATCTTTTGTATTCCTTAAAGTTATAGGTTTATTGGCACCATTTGTAGCTGTTTATAGTAAGATATTAGACATGTTAGGTTTTGCAAATACACAACTTAGTGAGACTCAACAGGCTATAAAAGACACTGCTCAAATTATTAATAAAGCAGGGGAACAACAATTAAAGATATTAGCAGCACAAGTAGACTTACAAAAGAAGCTGTTAGAAACCACACAGGAAACACAAGATAGTCAACTTATCATTAGTGATAATTTGAAGAGTCAACTTGCATTATTAGAAGATGAGAATTTAACATTAGAAGAAAAGATAGCACTGTATGATACAATCCAACAAGATAATAGTGAATTGTTATTAACTAAAGCTGATAGTCTTACTACAGAAGAAGAGTTGAATACAGCTATCAAAGAAGGTAAGCAATTGTCAAGAGATAAGTTGGTTTTACTACAGAAGGAGAAGTTGTTAGCTATTGAAAAACTAAAATACGCTAATAAACTTACTGAAATTGATGAGGGTCAAGGTATATTATCAAAAAAACGACTATCTGAATTACAAGATGAAGCAGATATACTTCAATCAGATATTAAAAGTTTCTCAGGTACTGTATTAAAACTTAGAACAAAGTTTAATGCTGATAGTAAAGGTGATGAAGCTGTCTTAGATGGTGTTAAAACAGGTAGTACTACATTAACAATAGAGACTATTATAAAAGGTCAGCTTGACTCACTTAGTGAGCTTACTGGTGAGTTAGTAAAAGACTTTTATATACAACTTGGTGCTAATGAGTTAGACGATGCTCTTCATACAATAGAGTTGATGGTGACTGCTCAGAAGGAATTGAAAGATATCACAGATTCTCAAGCTCAAGGTAAGAAGACTGTACTTGACATGGAGAAGGAACGGTTGGAAGTGAGTCGGAAACTTAGCGCCGAATTAACTGAACTTACTTCAGGTATATTATATGAAGTAGATATATTAAAAGGTGCTACAGTTGATGGTGTTTTTGATGCAGCTAAAGCAGAAGATGTATTTAAGAAAACATTTGATCAAGCAAAAGGTATCTACGATAACGTAATTGCATTGAAAGCAAAAGGTTTTTCATCACCTACATTCAAACTTTTAGAAGTTACTATAGATGAGGAGAATGCTATTGAAGGTGAAATTACTAAACAAAAAAAAATAATTGAAGATGCAGGTTTTGAAGCTGCTAAGTACACTGAAATAAGCGGTGAACAAATTGAAAAAGCTCGAAAAGACCTTAATGATAAGAGAGCAGTTAATCTCAAAGCTGCTGAAGAAGCTGAAATAAGAGCACTTGAGCAGTTTAAGAAGATGAATCTTGATAAGTTTACCCAACGAGATGAATTTATCCTTTTAGAGAAGAAGAAAAACCTGGAAGTTAGTAAGTTAGAGGAAGAGCGTCAAGCATTACAAACTCAAGGATTAGATGCTCAGACATTAGTTCGATTAACTGAACTAAAGAATGATGAAATATTAAAGGTTGAGGAGAAATTTAAAGTTGATTTAGATAATTTAGATAAGACTTCAGCTAAAGAAAGGTTTGAAGCATTTAAAAAACAGTTTGCTGAAGAAAGTGATCAACTTGAGATACAATTAAAGGATAAAGAGTTAGATATTAAAATTGCAGAACAAGTGTTAGAAGACACTAAAGAGAATTTTGCTAATAGAGCTATTGCTGAAAATAGAGATATTAACGAACAGGAGATAGATATTATCAATGAACAAGTTGATAAGATAAAGAATTTAGAAGACGATCGTTTCAAACAAGAAGAACACTTAAGGTTTGGTGCATATGCTGCAAAGTTAGATGATCTTAAGCAAAGTGGTTTAGATATAACTGAATTAGAAGCTGAATATAACTTAACATCGAAAAAGATTAGTTTTGCACATTGGCTTGAACTTCAAATGATAGCCCGAAAAGGAATTGACAGTATAGGTGATGAGACAAAGAAAGGATGGAAGGATGTAGCAAGTGATGTTGATGGTTATGTAAATGCAACAACAGATGCATTTGCAGATGTATTCAATGCATACATAGCATTCCAAGACGCTGTTGCTCAAGCTGCAATAGATAAGATATCTAAACAATTAGAGTATATTGATACTGAGTTAAGTGAAACAACAAGTAAAATTGATTCATTAGAATCTGATTTAGAAGGTAAAAGAAGTGGTAGACGTGATGCATTACTTAGAGGTATTGAAATAGAGAAGGAAAGAGAAGCTACATTAGTAGCTAAGAAGATTGAATTAGAAGAAGAGTTACGTCGTGCTGAGAAGAAAGCAGGTGATGAACGTAAAGCTGCAGCAATCGCTCAAGCTCTTATCAATGGAGCTGTAGCTATCACAGGTACTTGGGCAGGTTATGCGTCATTAGGTGTAGCTGGAGCAATTATAGCGGCTGTACAAACAGCAGCTATTGGTGTAGTTACAGGTTTTGAGATCGCAACTATAGAGAAACAACAATTTGCCGATGGTGGTATGTTAAATGGAGCTTCACATGCTAATGGAGGAATACCATTCACTATAGATGGTCAACCAGGTTTTGAAGCTGAAGGTGGAGAAGCTATAATGAGTAGACGAACAGTTGCAATGTATGGCAATGAGTTGAATCAAATGCAGAAGTCTACAGGATCTAAAGCCTTGTTCGCTGATGGTGGTTCATTACCTAACTTCGGCGCAATGTCTGATGCTCTTAGTGGTAGTCAACGTAGACAGATACAGTCATTAAGTTCACAACCATTATATGTCACTGTTACTGATATTACGAACATGCAAGGTAGACAAGCAAGAGTTACAAGCGTAACTAACATATAATCAATATAATAACTAACTAATTAAAAGAGTGTATATCAATAGGTGTACACTCTTTTTAAGTTATTGTGTACACTTAGTTAAATAATTGTTGTATATTTGTATATTGATTCATTTAAACATACCAACATGATAGTATATACAACTCCAATTATAGGTGTGATGATTATATCATACTTTATCATATACCCTTTGACCATCTATACAACAATAGGTAATCATATATGGTTTAGTGATTTAACCTATTGGGTTATTGATCGTATCAAATCAGATAACATCAAAGATAAGATAATGAATATATCTTATAGTAAGGTATTCATATGTAGACCTTGTCATTCATTCTGGTTAACTCTTATACTAACATCATGCATATTATCAATATTCATAAGCATACCTATATCATTAGTAATGTATTTAATAATAAAAAGACATGATAAAAAGAAAAACTAAAGAACAATTAATAGAACAAGTATATAGCCTTCTTATAGAGAATCAAGACTTAAAGGAGAAGTTATATAATGATAACATAAATGACTTGTTATATGATGAATTAACCAAGGAGTCATCTAATAAGTTAATATGGTTAATCAACTTTGTGTTGAAACCATTCAAATTAAATAAAATAATACATAACCAAGCTAACGCTTTATATAATTATAAAATAAATACAATGAGAACATTAACAAAGAAGGAATTAATCGAAGCTTTTGCCACAGTCAACAAGTATGAAAATAAACTAATCAGCGCAGTACCTTATAAAGATTACTTTGTTAAAGTAACAGGTATCAAACTATGTGCTAATTGTACAACTACTTTATCAAGAGTCCACAACGACTTCCAAAGAGTTATATTGAATGCAGTTAAAGTTGAATATCCTTATCTATTTGAACCAATTATGTTCTATTCAGGTAAATATGCAGATGAGTTCTATACATTTAATGTACCATTCTTTACTTATGATAAGCTTATGCAAACATTAAGTAAGATGAGATCTGAAGCTAAGATGTATAAAAGTAAAGGTTTAAGTGAAGCATTACATTTAGTTACTGTAGACCTACTTACACTTGAGAAGTATATCACTGATCGTAAGATGTTAACCTTACAAGATTTACAATCAATCAAAGAACCAATTAAACAGGTTGAAGTTATCCCTGTAGTTGAAGTTATTAAACCGGTAGAAGTATTGGTTGAAGAGGTTAAAGTTGAAGTAATCGAAGAAGTTAAAGTTGAGGAAGTTGTTGAAATTAAAGCTGAAGAAATAGATTCATTCTTTGGTAAAAACGTTAAAATGGTCAGCGACAATCCTAAGAAAATTGAATCAATTAAATTTGATGTAGTCGAAGCTTATCGTATGCGCAAGGAAGATAATATCAGCGTGATTAATATCGCCAAGCATTACGACGTGACAAGAGGTTATGTTAATTCACAATTGAAGAAACATAATAAATAGTGTTCTTTTTTTGGTACACAGGTGACTTCGTATAAGTGGATCCGTGTACCAAAAAAGTAACATAAATTCATAACTGCTCAAATACCACATGTCCTATAGTATATATATAGGAGATGTGGTTATTCTGCATTATTCATAAATAGTTGCAGGTGATATATTGTAAAATGTAGACACTTTGTTGTTAATTTCTTTAATAAAAAAGTAGACACTTTCTTTTTTGTAAAACTGACTACCAAAATTAAATCAATATTTTATAATACGAATTAATTGTAAAACAAGTTTAGATTGTTTATTACGTTTGTAATTATATTATTACGTATATTTGTATTAACGAAATGATAATACACATATACTTAACACGATATAATTATGAAAACTTTAAAACACAAAAAACAAGAAGGAACTAAAGGAGTATTGAATATGATAAATGAACGTTACGGATGTAATCAAAAACGACGTACCATTCCTATTCAAGCATTAATTAGATTTCATGCACCTAAACAACAGGCAGAACTCACAGCATTGATTGAGAGCCATCAGGATGGCCATATACACGCTAACTGTCCTTGCGGGTGTAAGAGTGCCGGAACAGTTAAAACGTTCGCAGATCGCTTATTTAAGGCATATAACACGTTCAAGGAGAAAGTAGATAATAACGTTGAATATAAGGATTGGGAAGACTGCTATACTTTCATGCACTCATTATTTGTAAGTAACTCTTTACGAGGTAATATGGTAGAGAACGATGTATTGAATAATCTACAAAGTCTTATAAAAAGATTAGGTTACAATTTTAAAGCAGAACTTGCAAGCAGTGTTGCGGATTTTAAATATGCTATAGATTTGAGCATATACGATGATAATAATAATGAAATATTCGCAGTACAGGTTAAGCCGTTGACTTATTTAAACTTTGCTGAAAACCATCCTGTTGTAAAACAAAATTTAGATAAGAATATATTATATGGTAAGCCTGTGGTTTATGTTTATTATGATAGTAATAATATAATCCAGAAACAACCATTAATTCAAAAAACATTAAACCAATTTAAATCTAAAGAAATCCCTACAATAAATTTATAATGAAAGTAATAGAAGTTCACGAAGGAATAGTTTATTCTTATACTAATATAATTAACGGCAAGAAATATATAGGAGAGACTATACATGAGGATAAAAGGAAGTATATGCACTTATATAGTGCTACTGTAAACTTCAAAAACTTTAAGTCTAAGTTTTATAATGCAATCCGTAAGTACGGATATGACAACTTTATTTACGAAGTTTTATTTAGGTTTGAAAGCATAGACAAAGCAATACTAAAGGATATTATAAGATGTAAAGAAATAGAGATTATAGATCACTATGACACTGTTAATTCTGGTTATAATTTAACAACAGGAGGTGTAAGTAAAAGTCACTATAAGACGTCTAATAAGACAAAGAGTAAAATACGTAATGCTAACATAGGTAGGATAGTATCTAATGAAACAAGAGCTTTAAAGTACAAATCAGTGTTACAATATACAAAAGACAATGTATTTATTAGAGAGTTTGAATCAATAAAACACGCCGCAAAAGAAGTAAACGTAACTGCCTCTAATATATCAGCGGTCTGTACAGGTAGAAGACTTTTCTGTGCTGGATATATTTGGAAACATGCATATTAAAAATAAAATTAACACGATATGAAATACGATTTTAAAGAAGATACATTACAAGATGTATTCGACAAGATAGACTACCTAATGAATGCAGAACAATATGAATTAGCATTCACACTCTTAGATGGACAAGAATTGTTTTATCAATATGTTGAACATAAGAGTAATATACTAACAGATAAGATTGATCAAATAGATTTGAAAGTATCACATAGAGGTGATAACTTGATTGATGTTATTGATGAAGCTTCAGGTATATACTGTCAGTTCTTAATCTATGATGAAGATCTAAAAGATAAACAATATACTGTATGGGTTGAAAGTAACATTAGTAATGAAAGGTATGTCATTGATATATTCAATACTACTATCATCAAGAGGATGTTACTCAATGAGATGTTTAGACCTTTCTATGAGTGGGAACTTATCGTTGAAAAGTTAAAAGAATTAGATAATCGATACATTATAAAAGAATAATATGAAAGACGATAAATATAATGAAGATGACTTAGATTCAGTTGATAAGATTGAGATTGCACCTCCTAAGATGAGGATGGTTAAGCCTAAGATCACCAAGAAATTGATGTTACAAGAACTATATGATGTAATATTGGATTATAATACAGGCGTTGAAGGTGTTAAAGCAGCAGAAAAGATATCTGCAATAAAGCAAATTTGCGTAATGGAAGGGTTCAATTTACCAACAGTAACAGAAGTAAGAAACAAAACAATAACATTACAATTTTAATACACTGTTTTGATAGAGATTGAGGAGTTGCAACTCCTCTTTCTTAAACATTATCAAAACATATAAATATCAAAACAATGAATGAAATATGGAAAGGAGTACCTGGATATGTAGACACGCATGAAGTTTCTAATTTAGGTGAAATAAGATCAATTAATAGACAAATTATATATAATGATGGTAGAATATATAATATAAAAGGTAAAGTATTAAGTAAGCGTATATGTCCTTCTGGTTATTATATGGTAGATTTAAAAGTAAATGGTAAACGTAAGACTTTTAGGGTGCATCAATTAATAGCCTTAACGTTCCTAAACCATAGTATTAACGGATATAATTTAGTAGTTGATCATATTGATAGTAATAAACTTAATAATAATATTAATAATCTACAATCAGTATCACAAAGGTTAAATACATCTAAGAGTAATGTAAAAAAGACATCTATATATACAGGAGTTCATAAATGTAAGAAGTCAAACAAATGGGTCAGTACAATTAGAATAAATGGTGATAAAGTATATTTAGGATCTTATGTAGATGAAGTAGATGCTCATTATGCTTATCAAAGTAAATTACAAACATTATGAATATAGAACTAAGTATAACATTAACACCTAAACAGATAGAGATATTAGAAGCTTGTACGTTAGGTAACGGTATTCAATATGTAATAGCTTGTACAGGTAGACAAGCTACTAAAACTACTACTGATATATTAGCTACATTCAAATGGATGGTAAGTGAAGAAAACTATAATGTAGGATTCTTCCTACCAACGCATAAACAATGTAGTAATGTATTCAATAGAATGAAGAAGATGTTATCTGGATTTGAAGATAATGTTAAATTTAATAAAGTAAGTTATACTATCACGTTGTTTAATGGTTCTACTGTTCAATTCTTTACATCTGAAAATGATAATTGTCGTGGTTTTACATTTGATGCCATCGTTGTGGATGAGGCTTGTTTCGTAAAAGATATTATATGGCAAGAAGCTATAGAACCTACCGTCGCAGTATCATTAAGTAAGTTAGATATCAATGGTGTAGGTGGTAACTTTGGTAAGGTCTTATTGACATCTACACCTAAGAGTAAGAATTGGTTTTACAATATGGTAATGATAGAAGATGATCGTTCATTCATAACAAGGTTTACATCAGAAGAAGGAGGTATTATATCTAAAGATATATTAAATAGGATAAAGAAAAGAATACCTGAAGCTGTATGGATGAATGAATATATGGGTGAATTCCTTGATGCAGGTAATGGATTGTTTAGATATATACCTTGTATTAAAGATAACAAAGGAACCAAAGGAGTTACTGCCGGGTTAGACTTAGGGGCCAAGGAAGACTACACTGTATTAACTATAATGGATGGTGATGGTAACTTGATACATATCAATAGATGGACTAAACAAGAATGGAATATAATACTTGATTCAGTTATAATTGAATTGAAGAAGTATGGTTCACCTGTATGTTGGGTTGAAACTAATGGAGTAGGACAGATGCCTTATGAAACATTACTGAAGAAGTATAGTAAAGTTAAACCATGGGTTACAACACAGAAGAGTAAGAATGATATCATACAGAAGCTTATATTAGACTTTAATACTAATAACATATCTATATTAGGTGTAGATTACTTGAAGGATGAGTTAGATGCATTCTCTGTTGAATATAAGAATGGTAATGCATCATATGGAGGATCTAATGGTTATCATGATGATAGTGTTATGTCGTTAGCTATATGTAATTTTAATAGAAATAAGATAGTTAATATAATACCTCAAACATTTAAAAGAACAACCCAAAGATAATATGGAAATAACTATTAATGATAAGGTATATCTTTATAGATATAAGATTGATGAGATAACTTTAATGGATTACTTAGATGTAGCTGATATACTTAATGAGGATCAGTATGATACTTATGTTGATCAACATAGTAAAGAAGTAGTCAATAGAAAAGAACCACGACCTAAGACTGAGAGAGATGATGAGTTTATAATTAACTTATATAGGAAGATTGTAAAGCTGTTATCTAACCTACCATTGAAATATACTAAAGATGATGAGGTAATTAAAGAATTGATAGGATATCTTGAACCTGTATTTAATGAAGTTAATAACATAAATACATCGTTTGATATAGATGATGAAAATGAATTCCCTATCTTTACACTTAATGACACGAAGCTTAAAGTACAACCATTGAATGAATGGTGTTTCTATAAGTGGGTTACATTAGAGATATTGATGAGTAAAGGTTCACAAGAGAAGGGTGAGGATGGAAAGATCATCCAATTGATTAAAGGAAATAGATTTATATTACCTTTATTCTATGGTGAATGGGAAGAGTCAATGAAAGACTTTGATGATAAGTTTAATTTATTTAACAAACAAAGATCGTTTACGACAACCTATCCAATTTATATTCGTATATTGTATATAATAAATCAGGTAAAGAAGAAACATAACTTTATCTATAATGCCGAAGGAGGTCAAAGAACCAGTAGTGTTAACATGTTAAAACATAATGAAGACTTTGGTTGGCTTGGTACTCTTACTAATCTAAGTGAGAAAGGAGTCTTCGGAACATATAAAGAAGTAAAACAATCTTCACTATTTGATGTGCTTGAATATTTAAACTGTTCAATATCTAAAGATACAGCTGAAGCAGAGGATATGAAACTACAAAATAAACAATAGATATGACCCTACAAGATATAACTATATTGCTAAGAGATTTGGCTAACGACCATGTTGAGATAAATGGATTCTATACAGGTCTTGCTCATGAGAGTAATGATTCTAATATCCAATATCCTGCATTGAGAGTTACATATCCTTATAGTGTAGTCGCAGGAGAAGAAGCTGATACATTATCATTGACATTCAATCTATCATTAACATGTAATGAAGTATCAGTTGATACAGGTACATTGAGTTATGAAGTTAATACTAACTTTAACACTCAGAATGATACACTTAATGAGATTGATGAAGACTTGACTGATGAGAATGAGTTAAGAGAGAAAGCATTACGTATATTATGTACTTTCATTGAAGGATTAAGATCTAAAGAAGATGAACCAGGTTACTTCCAATTAACTGAT
>Ga0208643_1000665_pt1 | contig 21664 bp, 30 predicted proteins | sample VirMetDEL_Nov_12_FD_184516 | JGI IMG/M metagenome (GOLD analysis project Ga0208643, IMG submission 184516) | Aqueous microbial communities from the Delaware River and Bay under freshwater to marine salinity gradient to study organic matter... | ecosystem: Environmental > Aquatic > Marine >... | reverse complement strand
CCTGTGCAACGCTCTCAAACTTTGAGCCTGCATTTGCAGTAGTGTCACCAGATAGTAACGCAGGGTTACTTCCAGTGTCTGCTTGGTATTGAGCGTTAAGGCCGCGAACAGCCAGTTGTATTTGGTTAGGGTCTGAAGAGTTCATCACAGTGTTGTAGGCTTCAATCTCACCATTGTTAAGATTGTTACTAGCCCAAGACATCATTGTGCCATAGCTCTCTTCACCACCCACGCTGCTGAACATGTCAGTGCGTATCTTTGTGGCTAATGCTTCTTGCCCTGCAATGTAAGCATCGACTACATCACGGGGAATGCCTGACTTTTCGATGGACGCATAGGTATCATCGGACAGACTTCCATCAGCACCGTACTCTGTTTGCAGAGCATCGAAGTCTAAGCCAGCATTAGTAGCGGCTTCTTTAGCTTCATCATTGGTGGGGATTTCAGTAGGGGTTTCGTCACCTTCAGCTTTGTTGATAGCCTGCTCGGTGTCTTTACCGCCTGACATTTTCTTTTCAAGTGCAGCATAAGACTTAGCCATATCTTCTGGAGTCTTAAACTTTTCTGGTAACCACTCAGGCCGTTCATCCGTTGTGGACTCTTGGTTGTCTGGGGTCTGGGGGGAATCACCGTCAGCTTTAGCTACCATCGCATCAATGTGCGCTTGGTCATCTTCACCTTCACCTTGGATGATATTTACAGAATCTACCATTATGTTTATTCAGTTCCTTGTGGGGGTTGTTGCATCTGCTCTTTCATAGCGTCAAAGGCTTGAGGTGCTAACTGTTGTCCAGTTTGCATAGCCATTGCTTGCTGTTCTTCTTGTTGCATCTGTTCATCAGATTTAATCAAGCCATCCATATCCATACCCAATGAAGTACCGACACGTTGGATATAGTCACCCACGTTCATGTACTTCTGAATTGCTTCTGGGCCTAAAGGTTGTAGGTGGTCGAGCATTGCAGATAATTTGTTTAAGTCATGGCCTCGGCCTAAAGCCTCAAGACCAGTAACGATTGTTGGAGACACCACGCCTTTGGGCAATTGCGGAACTTTCTTCTGCTTTTGCATCTGTAGTAATAGGCGGTTTACAAGTGGTAATTGAAATTCCTGGCTCAAGATAGAATAGATACCACCGAGGGCATCTTCTAGCTCTGAAGCCATGTATCGAATCTCTTCAGCAGTCACACGTTCAGCATTACGCTGTACGCTTGAGTTCATCAGGAATGCATATGACAACCTCTCTTTAATTTCTTGAGAAGATTGAAATGCTATCTGCATGTCACCAGACTTCTGCACTTGAAGTGTGCTTACATCGGCTGCATCACCCTCGCGTATAGCACCATTCGGAGCTTCAGAAAGAACACGCGCACGGGTTGTGCCATTGGGACGCACTAAGAATAAAACCTTAGCCGAGGCAGCAGCAGCTTCAACGATAGCCTGAGTAAGAGTCTCAAGAGAATTCAAGTCACCTTGGTATTCTTCCACGTATCCACGTCCGTATGACTCACCGTCAATGCGGCTTAGTCGTAGGGGGATGTATGGAGACTTGTCCAAGGGGAAAGTACCAGTGGCTTCAGGTACAGGAATGCCTGCAACCTCTTGTGACACATGCCACTTGCCGTCTCTTCTTACTACTTGGGTGTATAGCTTTACTGGTTCATCTTCATTGACAGAACTTTCTGAAGTCGGCTCTTCTAACAGAGCGCGTATTTCTTCAGGTAAGGCACTAGGTGCTATTTCTTCTTGAGTGATGATTTCTAAAGCGTTACCCATTGGGTCACGTTTAATAATGTACCTGTCTAAATGGAAGACACGCATACCACCTTTATCAGGCTGGTAAAGAAGCACATTGCCTGCGACTAATAAATGTTTAAGGGCTTCAAACGCGGCAATACGAGTTGAAGAAGATTCAATCTCAGACATTACAGCACGTTCAATTGATGAGAGAGCGTCTTCAACTTCTGCTCTTGCACCTTCCTCTTGGGCTAACTCTTGTAACTTAAAGTCGTCCACAGTTAAGCGGAAGAACGGGGAGTTGGGAGGCAGCAAAGCCAGCAGCATTTTAGAAGATAGGTTATTAATACCACGCGCACCAATTCCTTGGTAAGGGGTGTATAACTTTGAATGTGCTGAGTGACCGTCAGGAGGAAGTAGAGAAGGGATTGTTAGCTTTGCAGCGTCCCTTGCTCTATCAAGGAAAGGTTGACGCGCTGTCTCGGAACGCTCGTAGCGTTGACGAATAGCTGTCATATGTATTTACTTCTTTGGAATGTTAATACCAGTAGCAGAAGTGCCACCTACTTGTGATTCAATCCGCAAGCCTGATGTGCCTTTCTTCTTCTTGTTGGTTTGTGTGCGCTTATTGTCCACGTCACCATTCTCACCAATACGGGGAGCCGCTGGTGCTAGGTCTGCTGGTGGTGGTGGTGGGGGATTAGGTTTAGGGGATGAGCCGCCAAAGCACATATTTAATTCTCCGAGTCTGGGTTTAGTTGGTCATTATTAACCAATTCTAAAAAGTTTATTACTCTGTAAATACCTTTCCATTCCTGAGTCATTTCAGGAGTGAAGGTTAGTATTTCAGGGTTAAGGGGGAATAACTTTTTAAGTGCCTCTACAACCTCAGTTGATACAGGAGGCCATTTGTCAATATCCATTGATAGTCCTTATAGTGCAACAGTTGGTCAGCTTTCGTATTTGTCAAACGCTTCTATCCACATTTTACATTCTGGACTTCTCACTACATCATCGAGAGTAAACTCAACGACAGGTACTGGAAGGTCATAACGATCTGCCATTTTAATTAATACAGACAGGCCAGAAGTATGCTTAACATCAGACTGCTTAATGTCACCATTGATAACGACACGGCAGTTCTCACCAACACGGGTAACAAACATTTTAATTTCGTCAGGTGTGGTGTTCTGTGCCTCGTCTAAGATAACGAAAGCGTCATTAAATGAAGAGCCACGCATGGTTTCAAAAGGTATAACAATGATTGCACCATTCTTAACACCTGTATCATAAGCACCACCGAGTGACTTTCTTAGTACATCAACAACGGGGGCAGTCCAAGGAGCCATCTTCTCTTCAAGCGTACCTTTGAAAGCACCTAATGAACGAGAGGATGGGATGTTAGGACGGGTTAATATAATCTTATTAATCCTCCCCTTGGCATACATCTCAGCAGCAATGGTTGCAGCTATATATGTCTTGCCCGTGCCAGCACATCCCAAGCTAATGGTCTGTGTGTAGTTGTGTATGCAGTCAATGTAGACATTCTGCTTATGGTTTTTAGGTTGTAAAGCTGGTCGCCTTACTGACTCTTCCATAAACTTATCTTTGATTTCACGCTTTGGTTTTTGCTTACGTTGTTGACGTGCCATTTTTACCAGCCCCATGATTCTCCTGACATTCCATCAGCAGAGTAATCTGTAACACGACCCTCAAAGAAATTCTTAAAGGAGTCACCATTTAATACCCAATCTAACCACGGCAGTGGATTTGCAGATATGTCCCAGTTAGCTTTTAACCCTAAGTTAACTAAACGTCTATCTGCGATATACCGTATATATTCTTTAACTTCGCTTTGAGTGATACCTTCCATAGCACCAAGTTCAAACGCCAAATCAATAACCTTATCTTCAAGCGTAACCGCAGTCCGATACATATCGTAGATAGACTGTTTAAATTCATCAGTAACCACCTCTGGGTTTTCAGTAATGTATTGGCGAAACAATGCAGTCATACCATCGACATGCATTGTCTCGTCACGTATTGACCATTCAACAATTTCACACATACCCTTTAGCTTTCCAAATCGTTGGAAGTTAAGAAGCATTACGAAAGCACTGAACAGACTCATGCCCTCATTACAGACAGTCTGAGCAATAGCCTTGGCTAGACCTTGCTTAGTGTCTGGGTCAAAAGTTTGCATAAACTCAATCTTGTCAGCCATAGCTTCATACTCAAGAAAAGCTGTGTACTCTGACTCTGGAAACCCAAGGGTGTCATTGAGCAATGCATAGCTACGCATGTGGATAGTCTCTCGCTGTGCGAATGACAGCATCATCATTCTAGCCTCGTTGTTTTTGATACGAGGTAAGAACACATCAACATAGCTACCCCCGACTATCACATCAGACTGAGTGAATAGACGGAGGATTTGGGTGATAAAGTTTTTCTCACTGTAGGAAATCTTTCCAGACTTCCACTGCGCTACATCTTCATTTAGGTCGCATTCCCATTCACCCCATGCCAGCTTGTCATGCTCAATTGCTTGGTTGACAAAGCTAGGGTTGGCGAAAGGTTTGTATGCTGGTGATTGGTCTAACAAACTCATTGGTTATCCTTGGCAAGAAAGGCATTCATCATCATCGGCATAGTCTTGAAGAGCAATACGGGTAGGCTTGAAGCTTACTGTGTCTGCTTTTGCACCAGCACTTGTACGAAGATAATACAAACCTTTTAATTTTTTGTTGAAAGCCCTTAGATGGACTTCGTTGACGTAAGCTTTATCAGTCCCAGCAGGGAAGAACAAGTTTACAGATTGACCTTGGCAGATAAATGGCTGACGCTCTGCTGCGTGGTCTACAACCCAGCGTTGGTCTAGTTCAAATGCGGTCTTATAAATTTCCTTATCCCAATCATCCATCCACTCTAAATGCTGTACGCTACCTTCGTGCAGAATGATTGAAGTCCATTGTTCCTCTATCCAACTATGTCTATCAAACTCATTCTTCCATAAGTATGCATAGTCAAAGATTACCTTTTCAAGGTAAGGGTTGACGACAAGGTGCGCTCCGACACGGGTACGGTGTGTGAATGCATTAGACTTTAGAGGTTCAATGGATGCTGAACAGCCAGCAATGATTGACGAGTTGGCGTTAGGAGCAATAGCTAACAAGTGACTATTACGAACTCCATCAACATCAGGACAAGAACCACGCTCACGGGCCAGATGTACAGTAGCAGCTCTAGCTTGAGCTTTGATATGCGTAAACATATCAGTGTTGTAGGACGTAGCCATTGGAGATTCCCAAGGGATACGTGCGCGTTGCAAAGCACTATGGAACCCCATTGCCCCTAGTCCTAAACTTCTCTCTTGTGTCGCACTGTAGATAGCTTTAAACAGTTCTTTAGGTGCGTTAAAACAGAAGAAGCTAATCACGTTATCCAGCATTTCAATCAGGTCAGCTACCATACTGGTATCTTTCCAATGCTCATAATGTTCTAGGTTTACACTAGACAAACAACACACTGCTGTTCGTTCCTCAGAGGTCGGCAAGTGAATCTCATTACAGAGGTTAGACCCGTGTATCTTTAGACCCTGCTCTTGCATGGCTGGTGGTAGATGCCTGTTGGCTTCATCAATGAAGTTCAGGTATGGCTCACCAGTGCGGAAGCGAGTATCAATAAGACGCTCCCATAGTCCACGGGCTTTAACAGTTTCACGGACAGTTTTATCAGCAGGGTCAATTAAGTCCCACTGACCATCAGCCATAACCGCATCCATAAATGAATCAGGGATGTTCACAGCGTTGTGTATATTGAACGCTTTGCGATTAGGGTCACCACCTGTAGGTACACGGATGTTAATGAACTCGACAATGTCAGGGTGAGACACATCCATGTATGCAGCATAAGAACCCTTGCGAGTCTTGCCCTGCCTGTACGCAGTCATGTCACTATCGACAGTCTTTAGGAAAGGAATAGGTGAAGGAGCAACATCACTAACAGAACGAATGTCGCTCCAATGGCCCCCCACTCCGCCACCTTTAACACTAAGCCATCGTAGTTCTGATGTATGGTCGATAAGACCACTGAGGCTGTCAGGAACATAACTAAGGAAACAGCTAATAGGAAGTCCACGAACCTTCTCTCCTTGCGCTGGGGCATTTGATAATAGTGGGGATGAGAACATGAACCAGCCTTTAGAGGCGTAGTCATATATTCTCTGGGCTAGGTCAAAGTCATTGCGGCAATAAGCCATAGCTGCACGGGCATATGCATCTTGAGGGTCTTCCCCTTCACGACAGTAGTAGTCACTCAGGAGTGTTGCGGCTTGGTCAGACAGTAATTTGTTACGGCTATAATCAACTACAATGCTCATGTATCCACTCCGTTGTTTCGCGTATGCCTTTGAACCCAATAAGAGTAGCTCCAGTTTCCGTGTTGATTACTGTTGGTACACTACGAACTTTGTAATGTATGGCTGCGTCAATATCTTTTCCTATGTCGATTTCATCATAGTCAACCTCTTCATGGTTAAGGACAGTGCTGACTGCTTTACAAGGCTGACACCCTTCGGTATAAAATTTTATAATCATATTATTTCTCAGTCATACTTCAGGTGCTGGAGTTCTAGCCAGAGTTCTGCGTAGTGGATTATCTTTTTAATGTCAGATTCAAACTGACCCTTATGTGGTGCGCGAGTTGCGTACTTCACTATGTTGCCAGCGCAGAAATCCAATTCATTTTTCATTATGTATTCGATAGGCTGGATGGGGTGAACGTAATGGTCACCACCTTGTTGACGTGCTAGGGAACTGGGGGTGTCCATAGAATTATTTCTCCTTCATTGTCGATGTCTTCATACCGTAAGATACGAGCGCATCGTGCTTGAATTATTGCATCATCCTCAGTCAGCCCTGCTTTCTCATAGGTAGTTACAATGGCTTGCCACATGGCAATGACACGTTGGTAACTGTCACTGATATTAAGAGTTGCTTTGGTTAGTATTTGTTGTGCTTTAACGGGGCCAATCTTGGGACAACCTTTATAGTTATCTACAACATCACCAGTTAATACCTGTGTTAAGAACATTAAGTCAGCAGCAGATTCACTGATAGTAATGATTCCATCTTCTGGATGTGCAGGGTTGAAGTACCTACAGGGAATGGTCTTGAGGTCTTTGTCCTCAGACACAATGATAGTGTCATTACCATCACTACCTCTGATACCCATTAGGTCATCAGCCTCAAAGGGTTCACGTAATACAGCTTTGTATTCCTCAATCATCCAATCCTTTAAAGGTTTTAGAATGAGAGGTTTACGTGTGTCTTTACGGTTACCTTTATAACTAGGTAGTACATCCTTCCTGTAGTTCTCAGAGCCAGTGAGGTAGAACTTAAAGTCTTCAGCACCTGTGTCTTTAAGAATCTTATTAAGCTTCATACGAACAAGGTCTTGCCCTACAGATTCATAAGCGTGTAGTGTCCACAAATCATCATCCCATTTGACAGGTGTCTCAGCCGCAGCCGCAGCTTGAAAAGCGACAATGTCACCATCAATCAATAGAGTCGTCATGTTCTTCCATCCCTTTAGAGTTCCGGTCAGTTATGACCCGTATACCGTGCTGTATTGCAACGTCTTGTTCTTGCCAATCTAGGTAGGCATTCATAGCAAAGTTAAATGCAAGTGCTATAGACACAACAGAAAAGGATAGGCATACAAGTACCAGCATTATTGTTTCAATCATTGGGTCAAAGCCCTCCAGCTTTCAGGATAAAGTTCGTTTAATATTTTTGAGACTGAACCTGCCAACACTTGTATTTCTTTTTGTGCATGGGAATCCATTCTCTGCTTGCAAAACCTGGCATAGGCAGATAGCGAACCTGTCCAGTACCATGAAACTTCCATACCTTGAGGTAACAACAGACGCGCTTGTTCAGGACACATACCTCCATCAATAGCCATTTGATAGGAGTCCAAGCACATTGTATTAACAGTCTGAAAATGTCTGCGCCAATACTTGTCACCAGTGGGATGCATATCCTCACCTGAACCTTGCTTGATAGAACCTTCAGGATTCTTACGGAACTGTCTTGGTATAAAGAACTTAGGTGTTGAGCTAATGTAACGCCTACTCTCTTCGTTCTCAGTGAAGCCTACTTTGTGTTTAAAACATTGGGTGCGAATAGGAACTGGAGCAGTCATGCGAAGGGTTACAGATGTGTGTGAGAATGGAGTCCAGTGGTTGTGCTTGGCTAGATACTTAATCAATCCTGAATCTCTGCCACCATCAAACTCAAGACCATCAGCAGCAAAGGACACACGGGCTGCTCTAACTACACTGGCATCATTACCCATGTGGTCAATGTACTGAACCTGTCCATCACGGCAGTCCACCCAACTAACATCTGCACTGGGCGACATGCCTAACTTGACTCTGTCTTTAAATATTTCTGTCATGTCCACATTCCTCTTCGTACATTTCTAAGGCTTCTTCCATACCATCCCAAGCTTCTACGCCTACAGCATCTAAGCATTCAAGAAAGTGTGCATCCTTCTCTAACCTTTCTAGGTATTCACGGTTAACAATTACCATTACTTCAGCCATCTTCATTCTCTCCTTCACGCAAGCGCATGAGTCCCATGACAGTGATGTGCCACTGTCTACCGAACTCTTCCGTGCCTACTGTACATGTTGATATAAGTCCCAGACACGCGCACACAGCAACCCACTCAGCGTTAGTCCGAGCAAAGTCACTACGTGTCGTAAAGGGTTTTAGATAGGCACGGTTAAGTACCTCAGTGAGTTTCAGCCCATGAGTTTCCAATATTAAATTCTCCATCAAGGGGACACTTGAGGTTGAACACCTCAGTTACTTTCTGAATTGTTTGAACAGCAATGTTCCCTACTTTTTCAGCAATGTCCTCACGTACAGCGACTTGGATTTCATCATGCACCCACGCACAGAGGCAGTAGTCGCCTTTCCATCCGTGTGTGTATCCCTGCATCCACATTGCAGTTTCAAATTCCACTAGCCACTGCTTACAAATTAACGCCCCTGCACTTTGTAAAAGTGAATTGAGCGCAGCGTGTGGTGACCGTATAGCAATACGCCTACCATCTAAGGCTACGATGTAACCAGCAGAAGCAGCAGTCACTACAGCTTCACGTAAAGACTTTAAAGCAGGGGTCTTGTCTAAGAATTCCTTCTTAATTTTTTTACCTTCTGTCGCTCCACCTCCTACAATCTCACCAACAAGTTGGTCACCTCCACCATATAAATAGGAGTAGATGAATCGTTTGGAATCTGCACGGCTAGGTAGTCCAGCAGCAATCTGGTTAACAGTATGAATGTCTCCATTCAACACCACGTCAACGTATTCACCATCGTCATACCTGTGCATGTAGTGGGCCAAGCACCTCAATTCTAGCCCAGAAGCGTCAGCACCCATGAGCTTCCATCCTTTAGGGACAGTAAATAAATCACGGCACTCTTTACCATACTCAGAACTTAACGAGGGCACTTGCCCCAGATTAGGATTTTGATGGGTTGCTCGTCCTGTGACAGCACCATTGGGATTGACACGACCATGAAGCTTGCCGTTCTTAACAAGCTTGAGCCAACCATTGTTACCTTCAGACAGTTGACCTATCCTCTTCTGCAACATGAAGTACCTAGCTATGCGCTGGGCTTCTGGGTACTGAAGCTTTGACAGGACAGTCTCGTCAATCTTAGCCTTTTTGTTTTCTGTGAATACAGTAGGCTTCCAATCGTATTTAACCATTAGTCTATTGGCAATGTGGTCGCGTGATGCTGGATTAAATTCCACTATCTTAATGACAGTGAACTCTGCCCCTGCATGTCTGTCAGCTTTGTGTGGGTCACGATACTTAACAGTGCGTTTAGGTGTCTGTACTCCAGCCTTGACAATCCAAGGTGGGAATATAGTGTGTAGGTCTTGGTAGATTTCAGCGCGCTGTGCGGCTAGGTCAACGTACAAACTGGCAGCTTTCTTTTCATCAAAGATAAAACCATTTTGTTCCATCTTCCACATTAACTCAGCAACAGTATGCTCAAGTCTCAGAGCCTTTGGACTGTAACGTGCAGATGCTATCTTATTAAATAAGAGGTTAGTTACTTTCACATCCTGTTCACAGTAGACCATCATTTCTTCGGTATACACATCCCATGCTGACTCTTGTTTACCGTAGTCACCTTTGTATTCCCCAAGGCGGTAGCCCCACGCTTCTAAAGAATGGGAACCGTAACGCTTGGTAGGTAGGTTAATAGGTTCAGCAGCCCAATCTATACGCACCAAGTCAGACCATAAAAGACGAGAACAAACTAGGGTGTCTGTTACTTTGGGACACTTAAAGTCTGGGTATAGTTTCTGAATAGCAGGGACATCAAAAGTAATTCCGTTATGAGCAATTAACTCACTGGCTTGCTCTAAGAAAGTCACGCCTCTATCAATCTCAGTAGGGCCAAACCTAAAGGTTTTCTTAGCGTGAATATCATAGGCCACAATACAATGGATGGTGTCTAGCACATCCAGAAAGCCATTGGTTTCAATGTCTACTATTAACCGCATGTTGTTTCTCCTAGAAAGGTGTGTCGTAACCTCCTACCAATGCAGGGGCAACATCAAAAGGGTTGGCTTGGAATAGCTTCCCAGTTTCGTGGTTGTAATTAAGAGGAATAGTCACGCCTGTTGACTGACCCGTGTACCTGTCTTTTAAGATACGGAATGTAGTGGTCTGTCTTTCATTAAGGTCTTCAGCTTGCTGATTACGCTCAAGTCCAAACATAAAGTGACACCAGAAACCAATGGCACGGGAGCCTTTGAAGTGGCGTATCGTTACTCGACCACCCTCTTCGTGAGGCTTACCCTCTGGGGTAGCAAGGTGACTGACCATTGTGATAATTACGTTAAGACGTTTAGCTAACATAGCAATAGCAGCAGTGATGCGTTCAAGCTCGACTCGCTCGTCAGTACCCTGACCAGTAGCCAGTGCAGTGAGGTGGTCTATGTAGAATATTTCTATTCCATCTGCGTGATGCATGTACTCAATGTTGGCCTTAACAGTGTCCCACTCGCAGACCCCGAAGCTATCGTATAAACGAATGCGGTCATGGGCTGTGATTTCATCAAGAGCAATCTTACGTTCTTCAGCAGTCCAAGCACCATCAGGTACATGAAACATCTTGCCAGCGCGTTTACCAGCTAGTAGTACAGCAGTCTCTTTAGGCTTCTGCTCAAGAAAGAACACGCCTACAGTCTGCTCAAGTTCATACATGTCATGCACGATTTGCTGAGTAAGAAAGTCTGTCTTACCTACACCAGTACCAGCACCGACTGCATATAACTCACCCTTCCTGCGTCCATAGGTAGCCTTGTTAAGTTTCTCAAGATACCAAGGTAAGCCCCACTCAACTGGTGCGTCTAGTTCCTCACGTATGTCAGACAAAGATACTATGCCATCAGGACGATAGACCTTTGCATTCCACACAGCTTCTAATAACTGACGTGCGCCACCATTAAGCAATGCTTCATTTGCATCTTTGAACCCAACGATGTGACCAATAGAACACTTACCAGCTTGGAACAATGGAGCGCACTCAGACGCAGCTTTTTCACCAGCAGAGTCTGCGTCAAACATCAGTATAATTTCTTGGAATTTATTCAGGTAAGGTAGGTTAGCAGCTATACATTTAGCCGCCCCACCAGCCCCGTTGGGCAAAGAAATTACAGGGTATTTGTTGTCTTGTACTTGGCTTAATGCCATAGCATCGAGCGCGCCTTCTGTGATTACTAACTTCTTACCTTGGTTCCAAATCTTACTGCCGAACATAGGCATCTTGCTGAAGTCGCCCAGGATTGGGAACTCTTTATCCTGAGTCCGTAGCTGTTGAGCTACTAACTTACCGTCCAAGTCATGCAGTGGGCAGATGTGAACAGGTTGTCCACGGTAGCTACCGACTTTGTAGCCGAAGTGTTTAGCAGTAGCCTCCGTGATGCCACGGTTTCTTAATGCTCTTACTTCACCATCAATCATATCAATAGCCATGCGTGGTTTCCTTGTTGGTGCTGGAACATCAGAGTCAGGCCATTCCATATGGTCACAGGCTGCTCCGAAACAGTAAGCCCTGCCCGAAGCGTATCGGGCTAGGTTGTTAGACGAGCCACACGCAGGGCATGGTTCGCGCCCTGTCATTGGGCTATCGTCTATTTCACGCATGGTTATTTCTCCAAGCTGTACTCTGCATAAGGGGCTTTAACACCAGTCTTCATGGTGGTCGTGATTGATATGCCTCGCTTGTTGAGTGTGTAAACAACAGCAGCTAGACGGGTGATGCCATACAAACCTATCGCTTCAATAGAAGTAATCTTACGGTTGTTGGTCAGGTGGGTTAACACAGTTTGAATTTGTGTCATAGTAAATCCTCTCAGTTATTGAGTTCATAAGAATGAAAAAGACCACGGGGATGTGGCCTTTTGGTTGGTCGTGCCATAGTGCTACACTTGCTCAGATAGCCACTGACGCACATCAAACGATGGGCATTCTTTAGTGACACCTTTCAGGTCGCAATGACCTAGCACTTCTGCTTCAGGAAATTTATGTTGTAGTCCTTTTACTAACTGGTTCAACGACACAAACTGTTCAGGTGTGAAATTATTTTCAGCGACCTTTACATCATCCTCAGTCACTCCACCAACGAGTGAAATTGAAATGCTGTTGTGGTTGAAACCTCTAGCGTGTGCGCCAGCAACTTCTTCAGGTCTGCCAGTTTCCAGTACACCATCCCTGCGGATAATGTAGTGGTAACCCACCTCAAAAAATCCTCTATGCCTATGCCATGCGTCAATTTCGTCACGGCCTATGTCCATTGAGGGTTTGGTTGCGGAGCAGTGGACTACTATTAGCTCTGTTGAGCTTCGATTAGCCATGCTTTTGGTATAGTCTCCTTTGAATACAGAAAGTCATGCTTCTCACACCACATTGCGTAAGTCGTGTTAGAATTTTTGGAGATTTTCTGTTTGGGATTTGAGAACACAAACCTAATATCTAAATCAGGATGTTGCTCTTTAATTAAAATATGCTTTTGCCTGTCAGCCACCATGAACCTACCCTTACCTTCAATGAAGATATTTCCTATTCGGAAATCGGGTGTATAGGTGGAGACACGGCTGGGCTTGGTGTACTTAATCTTGTCCTCTTCATAGGTGTACGCAATGCCGTGCGCTTTTAGCTCCTTGGCAATCCTTACCTCTAGTCCTGAACGAAAACCATACTTCAAACCAACGTCCTGTTTAGAACGGAATGTCATCGGCAAATTCTCCTACTTCCTCTGACTCGTCTTGCATGTTTGCAACCGCAGCATCAGGGTCAAATGAATAACCTTCCTCTTCAGAGAAAATAGTAGTCGCCTCGTTAGCACCTTCGATTGCTTCAAGAATCTGAACGGACTTCATGCGTAGAGAAAGTCCAGCACCAGCGAGTGAGGTGTAGTAAGGGATTACTTGGTAACCTACTCGTACCAATGAGCCGTTCCACAAAGGAATCTCTTTAGTGATAGGCTGTCGTTTAGCGTCCACCACAATTGGCTTCTGGCTAAACACGTCACCACTCTTGGTGGTAACTTTCGCTTTCAACTTAAACTTTAGAGACACGTCACCTGTTTCTTGGTTGACTTCGTAAGGGTCAGTCGTGCGAATCTTGTCCCGTGATTTCCCTGTCTCTTCAACCGCAGCATCAATTGCTTTTTCAAACAACACGTCTAACTCTTTCATCAAGTCAGTAGCGTCATTGTTATCAATGATTAACTTGCCACCGAAAACCCCATCAATATCAAACTTTGTGTCAGCTTTAAAACATTTAAGCCATTCAGTTCGGCCTTTGGGTGATAAGAATACGGGTGGTTGCTTGTTAGTTTTTTGGGTCATATTATTTCCTATATGTCAGGTCGCGCATCTGCGCTTGGTTAAGTATGGAGAGCGATAAAATCATTTAGAATTACGCCTTGGTTCACAAGCTTTACTATCAAATCCAAAGGCAAAGGTTCGCCATTGGCTATAAGAGCCGCAGCAAATGCTTGCTCAATCGTCATGTCCATATAAAGTCTCCAGATATAAGAAAACCCACGGGATGTGGGCTTTCGGTTTCATCGTGCTATAGTGCTACACTTGCTCTGATACACCTAAGACAGTCTTAAATTCAAGACCATTAGGAGAAAGAATAAATGCTTAGTAGTGTGTCAAGATAATCCAACTCACCCTTTGCTGGTGGTAGGTCAAGAGACTCCCTATCTTCCTGCTTTAGCTGCGCCTGGAATTGTAGATACAATGTGTGAATGATGTCACTGCTATCATACATTTCAACCATGCTGTGCTTAATCACATTACTAAATTCTTGTAGGTCAGCAGCGTGGCAGCCAAAAGAATCATGTATAAGAGAAAAGCTAGTTTCATCACCAGTTTTTTCAGCCATTCTAGCCACCGATAGCTGAAGGTGGGCTGCATCCAGTGAGTGAACAAAATTGGGTGAGCAACCTTGCGCTGATTTGCGGCTACAGATTTGGTCAGTCTCTTCGGTCAGAGTAAGATAGATTAATGCCCCTCCCATATGGCTCCTTACGCGGTGCTTAGTGACGTTGTAATATGACTGTAACACTGGGAACCCTAGAGGCGTAGTCCACCGTACAGGCAGGGTCTGGAGCGTACCATCAGGCATCGTGTACTTAGTCTTAGCAACCAGTTTAGCACTCGCAGTTAGCCAATCCATAAGACGTGCTGGCCTTTTGACCGAGTCAACTACTGCGTCCCAAAGAATGCGCGAGATATAAGAACTAGCGCGGAACCCATCATCATAGGAGAAAGGAAAGTCCATGCCTGTCTTCTGACATGACCGCTTCAATGGACGCATCACATCTTCAATGATTTGTTCACGGAACCCGTATTGTTTTGACCCATAGCTATACGTCATTACGCTTCTCTTCGCCTCCTTCCTACCAAAGCCAAACTTGAGCCATTCCAAAGCTAACTCTGTATAATTTGGCACTCGTTTGCCCATGTTATTTAAGACAGGCTCCCCCCAATGCTCATGGGGTTGCTGTGAGTCTGCCACTAGAGCCTTAACTACTTTGTCTGCTACGATTTGATACACGTCTTGAGGCGTATCACTAGGTAGTATGTTGACGTTGGCAGCAGTGCTAGAACAGCGCATAGCCATGCTTAGATGTTGCAAACCTGAACAACTTCCATCAAGTGAGGTGACTATTTTTGATACGTGGTCAACCCCATTATCTAGGTAACCCACATAGTCCATGCAACATGCTACAAACTGCAAAGGTTTGTCTGCTTCGCACCATCCACGGTTTTCCCACGGGTTAGCTGCAACATCACGTATGAATGCTTCGTTGTCAGCACACCATTGGACACGTTCATCCATTGTTTTCTTACTGACCTTATCAAAGTCACCAAGGTTAGCTAAGTGAATTGCCAGAAAACGTGCGCCTGACTCACCTAGTCTCTTGCCCTTGCTAAACTGCATTACAGATTTGACTTCGTCTGGACCCATTCCATTGAGTACACCAGACACTGAATATATACGACCCCTAAAGTCAAGGTTGTATCCTAGATACCAAGCATCAAAGTCTTTGTACTCGTCAGCCAAGTCCAGCAAGGACGTGAACGCTATGCGCTTTGCTTTTTGCTCACGGTTAGACACACGGACTCTGTTACAGTCTGAAATATAAGCAGCCTTTTCCTCTATCGTAGCCACGTCATAGTCAATCATCGGTGGTGGGTTTTCATTGTACTTATTAGGTATAGATGGACACCACTCTGCACCTGACTCCCATAACTGTGTAACCATATCAAGCATGGGCTGGTTGATAGACCATGCAGTCTTCTGCATAGAGTTAACAGCATGTAAGACAACATCAATGTCCGTGTTGCGTAGTTCCTCAAAGTAGTTTCGATTACTTGTCTTAACAAACTTTACAGGTCTGCAAGAGTAAGTGTAATAGACACCATTTTCTAGGTTGCTATAGTCCCAATCTCTAGGTGGCACAACTAGGGGTTTATACTGAGGTGTGGTTAGACCTAATTTATCTATCCTTTTATCTACCCATTCCAGTGTGTCTTGGGTTGCTATCAATCTTTTGATTGTGTTGTTCTTACCTCTGGACTCAGTAACAATTTGGACTAAACCAACAGTTTCCATAAGTATTGAGATTAATTTTTCTCCTACTTTTAATGTCTTCTTTTTAGGCCAAGCTTCCCAAGATTCTATAGTACCTTTGGCTGCTTCATCAGTCATAGCTTTAGTGATTGTTTTCATTCTGTGATAACCAGTACGCTTATTCGCAGAGTCAATCAGTCTCTTCGTTAGTGCTTTGTTTTGCAGACGCAGACCTTCAAGCATGAATTCATCTTGCACGGTCATAGCAGCAGTCATTGCTGAGTTGGTCAAAGTCATAGACTTATTACTTATGCTATTGATTATGCTTTTCATAAACAGGTAAGAGATTACCTCTGGGTCACCACCTTTTAAAAGTTTACGTGTCCCTGCTGCGTGACCTCCTTTAACATCATCTTCTTTTAGATAATCACGGATGCCGTTTGCGAATCTAGCTAGTCCATGAACCATCAACGTGTGTCCATAGTCACTACTACTTTCATTACCCTGCTCTTTCTGTTTAGCATGGTTTTCCAAAGCTTTCTTAATACCACTTTGGCGTGAACTTAGTTCTAACTTTTCCTGTACTGGGAACATCTTTTCTAATTGGTCATAGGAGTTATATATCATTGAGTAAGTCATTTGACTCTCCATTGTATTTCAGTCTGTCTCAATTTTGAGACTCTATAAGCGCAGCTATCCCTTGGAGTTCATATCCCGTTGGGCTATAGTGCTACACTTGCTCTTTAAGTCGTTACTAATATACTAATAGACACGATTAGTCCTCACCTAAAGGGTGTCCGTTTGGTTTCCGTTTGTCCTAATAATTGCAGCCCATGCCTCTCATTTAATTTAGTCTTAAATTCAAGACCTTAGATTAAAATATAAGCCGCACTCTGTTGATAGCCGTGCGGCCTACGTGTGAATTACATTAGCATTACCTAAACCAGGGTAGTGATTCCCCTAGAAAATGGCGCGCCCGAGAGGATTCGAACCGTTATTCGGTCGAGGTCTAAGCGACTTATGCTAATGAATTCAGTGTGTTAGGCCGTTTGGCCCACCCGTTTGGGGTTGCGTTTGACTACTTTTGTCTGCGCTTTTGTACACTGGTACTGCCCTGCTGTGTTCTAGTGCAGCCAACCTCCCAACTTCTAATTCTAGGATAGCGTTGCTCATGGCTTTGTCCGTGGACTTAGCATAGCGCGCTGTCTGAGTGATGCATGAATGCCCCATCAAACTCTGGACTACCTTTAAATTACCGTGGTACTCACATAGACGTGTAGCAAAGGTATGTCTGAAACAATACCAGACTTCCTTCTTACCCCACCGCATCACTGGGCGAACAAGATTGTCCCAGAATTCTACGCAATGCCATTTGTAATCTAACTTCTCAAACACTACCCCACCCGTCCCTAGCCTGAGTGAATGTTTGTCCAAGACCATAGCCAAACGTGGAGTTATAGGTATCTCACGTTCAGTGTCAGTCTTAGTGACTTCCTGTGGTATCCGAATGACACGTACACCAACTGAGTTAGAGACAATCCACCGAGTATCCAAAGCTTTAGCTTCAGACCAAGGCCGCATCCCAGTGTCTGCTAAAAGAATAATAAAGTCTTGCAACAACTCATTAATCCATTGAGCGTGGAAGTGCATGTCACCAGCCAAATCCAGGATTTGCATCTCTTCTTCAGGTGAGAAGTAGCGAGGTCTGGAATTGTTCTTAACAGACTCCCAGTGCATGACCGGTAAAGCTTTTAACAATTGCCGTTCAGTCATTAAGGTCAGCATAGAACTCAGACAATTTAACTTGTTGTTCACGGTCTTTGGCTTGTTTCCCTTTGCACGTAGAACCTTGATGTAATCATCAATGGCTTTAGTGTCAATTGAATCTAGCCTGACCATCTTGCGCTGGTCTATAAAGTATTCACGTATCGAATTCCAATACTGAATGACTTTGGTCTGATAGCCTGAACTTGAGGTTTGCCAGACCCGTTCCCAAGTTTCATCAAACGCATATTGCAGGGTCAAGGTAGTCCCATGTTTAAGCGCGCCACCTGTTGGTCGCAAACCCCTAGACATGTCAGCAAGGGCGGTCAGTTCTATTGACTGCGCCTCACTATAGTTCTCAAGACCCTTCACAAAGTCAGTGAACCTGAACCCGTCCCTCATTATTTTAATCGACCAGCCTGTGGCTGTTTTATATATAGCCATAATCCCTCCTGATTAAAAGTTAGACGTGATTGAGTTTGCCAAGTCCTGACCCTTTTTGGTCAACACTGCATAGCGATACCGCTTATCGTACACGTCAATTTCATAAGTAATCAAAGCCATAGTCTCTGATTTCCTACGCACCATTACATCATCACTAAGAATTGCAAGCGTCCTGCTGGCATTGGCCTTACTTATGCCTAATTCTTTGATAACATCCTGTCCTGTCACACGACCCCGTCTAGCTACCAGTAAAAAGGTCTTGAGTTGCTGAAGTGTCAACGTGTCACTCAGTTCCCCAAAGCTATCGAAAGTCAAAGCTAATCCTTTTAATGCCTCACTCTGTGTTAATTTCATTTTACATCCTACGGCCCTAGTCAAAGTCAATTGACTTATGCCCTCCAAGTTTAAAGAAGTAGTCCCACTGGCCTACTTTAATATATAAGTAACTGCTAAGACAAGCCTCAAATTCAAACCTGTCACTAATTGTGATACTAAATACTCGCTGCTTAAAATTCCGCATTTATTCTTTTCTCTATGTTGTCTATCCCAAAAGTTGGGAAGAAGGAACTCATTTTTGTGTTAATAAATTCAAGGCGCGTGTATCCGTAAATAATACAACCTGCCCACTTCGGCATAAGGATTGCACACCTATCAATAAATGTGGTGTACCAAGGCCAATCCAGTGATTTCATCCACGCCATCTTGCGACACTGTAATTTTCCTGCATTATCATAAATAGTCATTTTATTGACTCCTAATTAAAAACTGATTTAAATTCAGAACTGCATTAGAGCATTATTAATACACGCATGTAAGCCCCCCCCTCTTTGTTATTTAAGGTCAATCCAAAAGCACCCCTGTATATGAGGTGCTTTAAGTCTGGCCCTAGTCCTTTGTGTTGGATTCCATCCAATCTAATTGGTATTTTCTATATTCATCATCCTCTTCTTCGTCTTCGTCCATTATTTCCTCACACCCTGCGGCTTCTTGGAGCCACGCCATAGCCGTGCAGACATTTTCCCAGTAATCATCATTAGGCCCGTTACTATCAGGCGGTAATATATCTTCACGGGCCATGTGCAATGCGTCCCAAATAACCTCCTTTGCTTGGTAAAGGTTCCAATTGGTTAACGGTGGTACAGTTCGATTTGGCATTTTAATTCTCCAGTTATGATTTAATGTAGGTAGATTCTAGGGCTGGTTCCCCTTCCCAGAAATCGTCTTCGGACTGATAAATAGCCACCGCTTCGTCACTGGTGACTAGGATATAATTCCATTCACTAGACTCAATAATGGTGACCATAGAGCCACCTCCAGTATTCACTTCACGCGCTTGTAATAGACTCATTTTCAATACTCCCGTTTTGGTTTATTTACTGTTTGCTACTGCTATCGCTTCGGCAAAGCCGCGTGGCGTTGCACTGCGAATATTTTTAGTCTTCATGCTTTTGCCGCCTAGTTTCCTATGCTGCGTACTAGACCCGAAACTATCGCATTCAACTGCGTCAATCTCAGGCATGGTGAAGTCGCCACCCGTCCATAAGCACGTTTGTTTGCTGTATGCGTCCATAGGTGCAATGTAATCAGGGTACAAAGGGTGAACCGCCTCATTTGCGGCTATATACCCACCGAACTGAAAAGGGTGGAAACGGTGGTCAGGTGCGCGCCAAAGTGTAGCGAGGCGGCTAACTGGATTTTCTACATAATAGGGCAGTTTCATTTCTGCGAATAACTCACCGCACCACCTCGCATATCTTGCGGCTTTGGCTTGAAACTCTGGGTCAATCTTTGCTTTGTTTGCAAAGTGGGCAGCACCTGAAACGGCTAGGTCAGTACAAACTGGAAAAGCCATTGCAAACTGAACATTCTCAAAAGCGAAAGACTCCCCGATAGCGCATATGTAATCGTAATCATGCAAATCCGCTTTTATGTAATGGATTGAACCGCCCGTGTCCTGATAGTAGTCAATCCTAGAATTGTCATGTTGCAGGTCAAAACAGTAGACCTGATAGCCACGTTTAGCCCACGGAATAGCCGCGACTCCAGTGTAATCATAGAGCGATATAACAGACTTTATTCTTAGGCGATTCGATAGCCTATTGTCTAGGTCATGTTTGAACGTATAAGCATTCATGCGCCACCGCCTGAACACGCCACGCGTACCCTTTTAGCGATATCAGCAATTAGTGCACGGTCACCAGTAGAAACGTATCTATACGCACCACGACCGCTTAAACGCATATGGTGTGAGAGCGTTATGCCTTCGGCTGGTGCAATGGCTTTTAATGCAATAGCTTTGGCTATCGAATCGGATAACGCTTTTAATGCTTTGTAATTCATAATCAAATACTCTCTTTTGTTGGTTTGGGTTTAGTGCAAAGACACTGATAAACAATGCCTTTTGCTAAACTCAAATTGCAGGACTACTTTAATTTGAGTCTAGTAGCCGCGTAGACTTGCGGCTTAGGCTTTAATACAGACCATATGGCGCACGTTATGATTGAAGCAATAGAACCACCTACCACCAGAACGAAGACCGCTAATAAAGGCCATGTATGCGGTAGGAATACAATACCGTTTATTATAATTTGAGACTCACTCATTTTTTATTGTTCCTTTAATTTAAGACTATTAAGCCGCTAGAAAAACGGATTGTTTAGCAGGGCGTACAAAGCCGCTATCATCATTGCGCGCTTTTCCTTTGGCGCGTAGACCTACGATAACGCCTTGCACGTCTTCAGGGCGGTAGTCTGTTATATCACCGTCAATAACTGGAACCGTCACCCCGTGAACCGTGTAGACACTTGGCAAAGATTTACCGCGCTTTGTATCAAACACTACCGCCACGTTTTTACCGCGCAATAACTCGTTAGCCGCCAAAGCGTCATTGTCTTCGCATAGGCTAAAAGTAAGAGTGTAGAATTCAGGTAAAACGCGGTTTGCTATTTTGGTATAGTCGTAAAGCTTTGCAAAAGGTGATAGCGAATGAATCATATCTGCAACGGTCCAAAATATACCGTTAGCTTTGGTTTTAGACTTTTCCCATTTAATATCCGAAGTAGCATTTAACCGAAAAGCCACCGCCATATTTTGACGTGCGGAATAAGCGGTAGCGGCTAATACTTCTTTTGCTAGTATCGCCATAAACAATGGGCGGTTTTTAAAATACATAATAGTCTTAGCTTTTCTAGCCGCGAATTTAGCCGCAAAATATGCGGGATTACCTGAAGTATGCAAACAAGCTTTTTTGCAACCGTCGCTGGCACTAGCGCAAGTATTAAAACCGCTTTGCTTTTCAGGTGATAGGTGCAATCCATAAGTATTGACCCCGTTTTCTTTTGCGTTTTTAGCTATCTTAGGATTGCTTAAAGGTGCGCTTAATAGTGAACCTTTAACGTCAAATTCTGACCGTGCAATTCTCATAAGCGCGGCTTTGGTCATTAGATTATAAGTATCAAAAGGTGATAGTTCAGTTTTCATCAACATAGTGGTATTTCCTTTGGTTTTGGTTAGTTTGTTTGTGTTAGTAGCTTT
>Ga0208643_1000656_pt1 | contig 21893 bp, 27 predicted proteins | sample VirMetDEL_Nov_12_FD_184516 | JGI IMG/M metagenome (GOLD analysis project Ga0208643, IMG submission 184516) | Aqueous microbial communities from the Delaware River and Bay under freshwater to marine salinity gradient to study organic matter... | ecosystem: Environmental > Aquatic > Marine >... | reverse complement strand
GTTCCTTGTGCTGAAGTAGCATAATCAGTAGAAGCTGTTGTAGCAGCAGTTCCTAATCCTAAATTTGTTCTTGATGTTCCAGCATTTGCAACATCTGATAAATTGTTAGCACCACTTAAAAATCCACTTGCTGTAAAGGCAGCTTGTGTCCATGCAGAACCACTCCAAATAAATAATTGATTTGATGATGTATTAAAATATAAAGCACCAGTAAGAAGTGCGTCACCATCATTATCAACTGTTGGTGCTGAACCTTTTGCACCTAAATATCTGTCGTCAAAACTATCATAAGATGCAGCAGCAGATGTAGCACTTGCAGCCGAAGCTGTGGCAGAAGTTGCACTAGCAGTTGCAGAAGTTGCTGCGGCAGTTTGAGAAGTTGAAGCAGCAGAAGCTGATGTTGCGGCAGCAGTTGCTGAACCTAATATACCATCAACATAGCCTTTTGTTGTTGCGTCACCTGTAGCTGTTGGTGTGTCCAATCCTGTAACTTTATTGCTACCCATAGCAAGGTTGCCAGACAATGTACCACCACTTAGATTAAGTTTTAGTGCGTCAGCAGTATCTACATAAGTTTTTGTTGTAGCGTCATTTGCACTTGATGGTGCTTTTAGTCCACTAACAGTATTAGAATTAGCGTCTATATCGCCTGTCATAGTACCACCTGCAAGTGGTAATTTAGCAGCTATTGAATTTGTTACAGTTGTTGAAAAACTAGCGTCATCACCTAATGCTGCAGCTAATTCATTTAATGTGTTTAATGCTGTAGGTGCGGAGTCAACTAATCCTGATACTTCGGTGTCAACATAGCCTTTTGTAGCTGCATCTGTAGAACCAGAGGGCGTGGCAAGTCCTGTAATTGTTTGTGAAGTCGTACTATCCATATCTAATGTGCCATTTATGGTCACATTGTTAAATGTTGATGTACCACTTGTTGCTGTAACATTACCATCTATTGCACCAACAAACTTAGTATTGGCAGTTATTGTTGTTCCTGTAACTGCAGCAGGGGTTGTACCACCTACGACACCATCTACTGTGCCAGTTACATTGCCTGTAAGATTACCTGCAAAATTTGTATTAGCTGTAATAACTGTGCCTGTAATAGCTGCAGGAGTATTTGCACCTATAACGCCATCTATATTACCACCTGATATTGTTACAGTAGAACCTAAGTTAGCAGTAGACGAAGCTGATAAAGTAGAAAAAGCTCCTGTGCTTGCACTAGAACCACCAATAGGTGTTCCGTCTATTGTTCCACCATTAATGTCTGCTTTAGTTATAGTAACAGCTCCTGTTCCGTTAGGAGTAAGGTTTAGGTCACCATTAGTATCTAAAGTAACAATAGTGTTACCATCAAGGTGTAAATTGTCTATTTTAAGGGTAGATAATGCTTCATTGCCTAAATTAAGATCGGCAAGTTGTGACATAAGTTCACGAATAGCATTATTAATGTTAGATGGTGCTGTACCTTCAGCAATACTAATACTATTTAGGTCAGTATTATTTGATGCAGTTGCATCAAACTGTGATATTTTCGTCTTTGCCATGTTTTACTCCTGATTATCCGTTATTGCCTGTGCTGTTGGTACAGTTGCAACAGGCGTTAAAGCTGATGGTGGTATTTTTGCTTCAAATCTTTTATTTAATCTTTCTAAAATTTGATTAATTCGTGTTGTTAAAATTTTTCTATATTGTTCGCCTTTTTTTGTTTTTTTAGCGGCTTGTGCTAATAGTGGTTTTATTGCTGGTTGAGCAAGTATATAAGATATACCATAAACTACACCCACACCACCTACAGCAGCAGCTAATCCACCAGTAGCTCCAGCTACACCCAATGCTCCAACAACAGCCATTGGATTTACACCACTTGCAAATCGTAAAAACAAACTTCTTGTTACAAAAGTGTTCATAGAAGATAAGTCAGGGGTAATAGCTAAAAGATTTATGAAACCTTCTAAATCATCTGGTGTAACATCACTTAATTCTAATATTTTTTTTGTTTTTAAATATTTTGCACTTTTTGATAAATTCGAATCTAAAAAACCTAATTCACCTAATACATTTTTTGCATCAAAACCAACTTTTAAAACTGTTTTACCGCCTACATTTTCATAAAGATGTTTATGAAAAGTTTGGTCAATATACATATCTCCTAATGCTTTAAATCTTTCATCTCCTATAATTTTGCGTAAATCATCTAAAGCATCAATATCATTTTGTTTACCAAATGCTTTATTATATAAACCAGTTAATTTAGAATTTTTTGCAAAAACATTTTCTTTGCCGACTGTCGATCTTAAACCTTTGCCTACTGCTTGGCTTATTAAACCAGACTCATAACCTGTGATAGTTTGCATAAATGTTGCAAATTCATCATTTGCTTTTTCTCTTAAATCTATTGCTTTTTTAAAATCTATATCATTAGCGTATTTTGAGTTTTTACCAAAATATGACTTTTCAATTAAATTTTGTATGTTTCTTGAAATACCATAACTAGGAACTAAACTAGCATCAGCAACAGCATTTGGATTATATGGATTTAAAGTTTTTGAAAATTGTTTTAATTGAAACATAATATCTTCAACTTCTTGAAATGTAAAATTTTTACTAGGAGATTTGTTTATAAAATCTAATTGTCTATTAAGATATTTACCAAATTCATCATTTAATTGTGTTTGTGGGGGTAAGCCTCGAAATGTTTTTTTACCAGACTCATATACTGCTGGTAATTCTTTTTCTATTGCTTCTTTTAAGATATTTGCATCATATTCATATTTAGTGCCTTGCATAATTTTATCAGCAGATTTATAAATAGCATTTATTCTTTTATCTTCATTTTCAAAAAATTGTTTACCATATAAAGCAATTTGTTGACTTGCTTCTAATTCATTTAATTCTTCTTTTGGTGAAAAAGTGTATCTTGCCACATCTTGAACTTCATCTCTTAAATCTGCAGCAGCTACTTGTATTGGTCTACCTGCCAATGGAACACGCCCTAATGAACTTGTTACTGCTTGTGTAACACCACCTTGAGCTGCCATTCCTATAGGTATACCTTTAGGTTCTTTTCCCATTTCTCTTAATTGTTTTGATATAAAACCTTGATAAGTTTTTCCAGCAGAAGATGCTTCTGGACTTAAACCCACAATTTTACCGCCTAAAGTTTTAACTGGATCTTCTAAATCATCAGCAGTTTTTTGTATTGTTTGTTTTATTTTATCTTTACCTTTTGTAAAACCTCTACCAATTTTATCTTTAACAGGTTTTACAGCTTTACCAATTAAAGGAGATGCACCTTGTAAAGCTACTCCAAAAGCAGAAACTAAAGCACCTTCAAAAACCGCATCTTTTGTTTGCTGTCTATTTGTTGGTGATGGTATATTAGGATAAATTATATCTCCTAATTCATCTATAGCTCTTGATGTTGCTCCTGTTGCTGCACCTGCTATTGCTTGACCAGCATAAGGATTTTTTGTTACAGCAGTACCTAATACAAAAGAACCAACACCAGCGATTACTTCTGCTGGAACTTCAAAGAAAGGTGATATTTTTGTAGGAAATTCATTTTTATCAATAATGCCTAATTTAATAGCTTTTTGACGAACCATATCATTTCTTTCTTTCATGCTTAATTCACCAGCAGCTACTAATCTATCACCATCTTGTTTATATTGTTCAATTTCCTTTCTTACACTCATTATTTAAGACCTCTTGATTCAGCAACTATTTGTAAACCACCACCAGTATAAAATCTTTCTCTAACATTTTCTATTGGTTCTTGATTATCAAATTGTGTTACATCATAAAATCTTCTTATAGTTCCTGCGTTTTCATTTTTTCCTTCTCTTTCGCCAGACAATGATTCTAAAATTACATTATATTCTTTTAATAATTGATTGCCTGTACTTAAAGCAGAACGAGCATCTGATTTTTCTTTATTTGTAGTATTTGGGTTTTGCAAGGTTGACTCTGCTACAGATACTATTCTTTCAACTTCACTTTTTAAATTTTGGTATGAATTTGTTGCAAAACTTTCACTTTTAAAACCAGTCATTTGACTTGAACCAGCATCAAAACGCATAGGCAATATATTATTAATAGTTTCTGCTGTATATTTTGCTACTCTACCTGCAAAATCTGTTAAGAAAAATTGTTTTGTTTTTGTAACATTCATTCTAACAGCTTGTCTTGCTGCTTGTGTTTTTGGTGCAAAAGTTCTTTCTCTAAATGGTACATATTCACCAATAGCTCCAAGTTTTTCTTTAAAAGTATCTGTTATACCAAAAGCTGATATTGCATTACCTAATGCTTCTTCTGTTTCTAGGCTTACAACAGCATTTTCTTTTGCTTTTTGTATAGTTTGGTCAGGCGTTACATTTAATTTATTTTCTATATCAAATTTAATTTGCTCATTTACAGCTTGTAAAAATTGTTTGTCAGGTAAATTTGCAAACTTTTCATATCTTTTATCTTGTCTAAGATTGGTTAAATTTTCTGATTGTTGCCTACTTTGTTGTATTTCCATCATTTTACCATAAGGATCGCCTTGCATTGGTGTTCCTATAGGTCTTAATGCACCAGCTTTTTGAAACTCTTGTGCTACTGCAAGAATAGGTGCTGCACCCATATAAGCATTAGATGCCCTATCAAATAGACCACTTGCTCTTTGACCCAATGTTCTTTTAGGTTGAGGCTGGGCAGATTGAACAGGTTGAGATTGAGTAGATGATTGATCTACTTGATTATTAAGTAAATTTTGAGTTTGTTGATTTAATTGTAAATTACTATTAGGTGGTAAGGGTAAATTTAAAAGACCACCTGCGTTCGTATTTATTTTTTTTGGTCTATTATCATTTTTTCCAAAATTAATAAGACCAAGACGATTTTCTCTAGTTTCTCTTGCTGGTCGCAATAAACTTTCAACTGTTGGTGCAACTGTCATAACACCTGCATTAGCATTTTCCATAGCTTGATTTTGAGCTAATAAATTTGCAGCTTCCATTCTTTTTTGTGGATTTATTATTCGGTTAGGAGATAATGCTTTTTGAGATTTTTTTAATTGTTCTTGTTTCTGTATACGCAATACTTCAGCAGCGTCTTGTGGGTTATCTAAATCATAACGCTTACCATAAATCGTTCTTATATTAGCCATTAAAATAAATCTCCTATTAAACTACCAACTCCAGCAATGTTACCAATAGTACCTAAAGTTTGATTTAATGGATTAGTAACATATGGAGAAGTTTGTGATTTATAGCCACCTGCTGCTGTTCCAACCTGACCTAAGAATTGATTTAAGTTTTGTGCTGGTGCAGATTGTAAGAAGTTAAATCTGTCCATATTAGACATAATTTGTTTTTGAGCTTGGTCTTGACGCATTGCACCAACTTTAGCAAGATTTGCGTAATCAGCATAATCAGATTGTGCAAGATTTGGAGCTACACCAATCATGGCATTTTGTCTTGCTCTTTCGTTTTCATAATTTTGCATTAATGGTGTTGCAAGTGAACGAGCTAATACATCTTGATTAGCACCAGAACCTAAACGACCTGCACGACTAAATTGACTTTGAACATTTTGCGTAATTGGGTCTAATACAGCTTGTTGAAAATAAGGATTATTTCCTGATAAAAAATTACCTTGTAATGTATTTAATGAAAGGTCTTGTGCTTCTCTTTGCAAAGGAGAACCAGATAATGCTCTGTTACTTTGCAAATTCATAGCCATTTGTTGTTCTGGGCTAAAACCTGCTAATGTATTTTCTGGAAAATAATTAAAACCACCACCTTGATTGTATAATCTTTGTGCTTCATTCGCTCCATATGCTAAATAGGGTGCGGCATATGCAGGCGGATTTACAGTTGTAGTTTGTGGTACTACTTCATCTTGCCCTATACTCATTCTATACTCCTCATTGATATTGTGCCTACTTCTTTATAAGCTCTGTCTTTATCTTTTACTTTTGACCACCCTTTGCGACCAATTATTTGTGCGTTTTTACAACCAATAGATTTTGCCCATTCGCAAATAGGTTGTTCCATTTCTTTTAATTCTTCTAAATTTCCACCTGCTAACCAAAATCGTATAGATTTAAAGTTAGGGTATGTTACTATCTCAGTAACGCAAGCACTCTTTTGACCAGTCCATAATTGAGCATCACCTCTTGCTATTGCATAGAATACATCTTTTTCGCTATGAGAATCAATACCTCTTTTTAATGCGTCTAAAATATATTTGCGTGACTTTAACCACGACTCTTTATCCAATGATGATGTATTCATATTGTCTTGATGTTCCACTACTGTTATGCGTAATTGTAAAAGAGCCATTCGTTCTAGCTGATATAAATAATGCTGTAAGTTCTGCGGCAGCGTTTGCAGACTTAGGCATAAAAGTTATAACGCTATTTTCCCCTGCACGAACATCATTTACTGTTGTTGTAGCAGATGAGGTTTGCAAGGTAACACTACCAGTAGAGTTTATTCCGCCCTCTAATATACGATTAACAACTTCAGCAACTTGTCTAGGGTTACCACCTTGATGAGCTAATCTTTTATACTGGTTGTCAGCCATTTACCTTCTTCCTGTTGTTTTTGCCTCTATTTCGACACCTTGAATATATTTCCAAGTGCCTGATACATTTAATCTTATTTTATGATACCTACCTTGATTTGACCTAATATTGCAATATCCATCAGCATTTAATGAACTTGCTGTACCAAAACTATCTTGATCTACTTGTCTAAGTCTTGATGATACTTGTGCGGTAATACTAGGTGTTGTGCCATCTACTATTTCTACATAAGGTATAACATTTGTTATAACGCTTGCTCTACCATTAGATGTATCTAAATCAGCAGTTTCTATTAGTGCTTCTTTATTTATACCACTAAAGGTGTGTAACTTTTTATCTTTAGCACCACCAAATATAAATTGACCACCAATATATATTGATGAGTCAAGTGAGGCAGGCAAGCCATCAAGTGATGTGCTAATAGCGTCTAATTCTTCTAGTGTATAATTAATAGTCATAAATGGTGATATAAGTTCACAATCTAATTCTGCATACGACCATCTTTGCAAGGCATAATTATATATTAACAATCTATCAGGCGTATCATCATTAGAGCTACCTGATGTATATGACCACACAACAATTTGTTCTGTAGGGTCAACAGCAGTAGATATTCTACCTTTGTTTCGTATAGTAAAATCATCAAAGAAAAAACGATTTACTTTTTCTGCACCTATTGGTGTACTTCTTTGTCCATCAAACTGATAAAATCCATCATCTGATAGATAAAATACAGTCTCACCAACACTTGCTACTGAGTTAGGATAGTTACAGCCAAACCCTGTTTGCACTTTGTCAAATTGGAATATAAGTGGTGTACCAACGTAAGAGCCACGCACAATACCTCTTTCACACAATATAGTTGCATATTCGCCACCAACAATACCTGTAATATCGCCCATATCAAATATATCTTGTATATCAGATTGGTTTGTTCCTATTGTCCAACCTGTATGTGAGGCTAGAGCAGAAAAATAGACACGATTAGGATAAGCTGTACCGCCATATTTAACATTGCCAGTAAATACAAAGTCACCAACAACTGCTATATGTTTAGCAGCAGGGCTACCAGATATGTCAGCAAAAGCAGAACTTGTACCATTATCATATACTTGTAATATATTGTTGTGTCCTGATGTACCTATAACAAATCCACTAAAGTCTATAAACTTCCATATATCTTCATCACCTAATGATGTGTAATTACCTGCTTTAGATATATTTGTTAAGTTAGAGTTAGATTTAGTAAACTCATATAGTTTTGTTACATCACCTGCAAATATCTTAGGGTCACCGCTATCATCTTTAGCTGCAAAAACACCTCTTAATCTATTATCAGCAGCATTACTATATTGCGATAAATCTTGTAAACCACGATAACCTCGTGCAGCAGGTATAACATTTTTTGCAGTCGTCACTCCGCTAGTGTTATCAGGCTGGTCAGGCAACCATTCTCCAAAAGGTGTATTCATTGCCATTAGTTATTCTCCATATACACTTCGCATTTCCAAACCAACACCATAACTACCTTTTTCATCATCTACTCTAATTTGTTGTAGTATAGTTTGTATTAACGCTTCATATTGTGTTGCTCTTTGTTCGTCTAACAAGAACGTATAAGCATTAAATAAACTTGCGTATAGGTATAAGTCTGGGTAACGAGTTAAAATAGTATTAGTTGTATTATCATCAGATAGAGCAGATACGCTTTTTTTGTATGTTAGTTCTAATGTATATGTTGAATCTGGTATCGGTGCTAAAAACAATTCTTCTCCAATAACAGAATATGCTCTTGGCAAGCCTGTTGCTGTTGTTGGAAATTCTTTTTTAAGTTGTATTGGTGTTAGAAAACGTAATGTTATTCTTGGGTTATTCATAACCTTTACATTACGAATAGTTCTTAAATCGGTTGGCAAGGTTACATAAGCATTGTCGGCTGTAGTAGTTAATGATGAGCGTGTATCTTGTGAGCGTGTCTCTAATTCACGAGACAATCTTGATTCCGCTAAATCAATAAAGTTATCTATTTCATTTGTTAAATCATCTCTTGCTAAGAAATTAGCTATTGATGTTTTAAGTTCTGCATAAGTAGATATTGCCATTATATGTTTCCACCGCCTGTTCTAAAAAGTTTATTATCTGGGTCGTTGAGCCATCTTGCCCATGCTTTTTTATTATGCTTTGGGTCGCCTAATTTTTCAACTAAATCAAAATAAAGATTAGAAGGTAGCTCGGCAACGTGCTGTTGATGTTTTTGTGTATTGCCGATTAAACTGTTTGGCTTGTAATCTATGCTTTTATCTTTAGCTAATCTTAAAATATTATCTGTTTTTTGTTCTACAGTAACATGATGTTGTCCATTATCTCCGCCATGAAAGTAAGTAGTCTTTTTTTGTATGGGGTCGTAATTTAATACTTTCTTATTTGCCATTTTTCTTCCTTGTAAAAAGGGAGTAGGTTTCCCTACTCCCTATAAACACTATATTAAGATGTGCTTAAATCTGTGACCATAGCATGAGCTTTAGGTGCTTTAACAATATAAGTCCACTCGGACACAATGCTAAATTTAGTCGCATCACCAGTAGGTGCTATATCTGAGACTGAGAACAATCTGTTTGGTAGATGTCCAACTGCATAATAGTCAGAATCCATTAGGAAGATTGTGTCATTTGGCATTTGTCTGTCAATAGTAACAGATAGTTGACCAAAGTCAGTTAGATACAAGCTAACACTACCAATAATTGCAGCTTCTTTTGGAGCTGTCATTGTTAGTTGGTTAGTTGCAACTGAACCTGATGATAAATCAGAAAAAGCTACTTTATTAGCTGGTGAAACAACTAGAATATCTGGTTGTCCGCCATCTGTGTATGCTTTTTTCATAGCATCATCAATTTTAGCAAGAGTTAGAGCTGCATTAGTACCTGCTTTGTCAGATACGTCAGAACCATCACCGCTAGGTGTTGTAGATGGTGATACAAGATTTACGTTTGTCATGTATGCACTAATCTTACCTGCTTTTCTTGGGTCTGATGCAGAACGAGCTTCATTTTTAACGAGAGCTTTTTCAATATCTCTACGTTGCTCAAGTCCTTTAAGAACCTTCACATAAGCTGTTTCTTTATCTCTACCTGCTTTATCAACTGCATCTAAAGTACCAGAAACTGATGCTGCTTGTACTGAGATTTGATGATAATTGCCAAGTCTTGTTGTTACAGTCGGATTCACATAAGAATAGTCTGCACCTTCTGCAACATAGTTAGTATCTGATGCTGCTGTTAGTTCTTGTACTTGCCATTCGTGGAATACGCCTTTTGTTACTTCTTTTTTCGCATTAGAAAAAATCGGTGTTTCTGCTGGGTCGATACGAGTAATTACGTCTGATAAGTCCTCTCTCTCACCTATAGCATTTGCGGTTTTATATGTCGCCATAGTTTAGTCTCCTTGTTAGGTATTTTTGGTTAAAAGATAGTCCACAGCCGAATCCATAGATTGAACTGTAGAAAGTTTATTTAAGGCTTTATCAACCTTTTGTTTTTTCAGGTCACCACTTGTAGTTGGTTTGCCACCTTTTGCCATCTTTGGAGCTTTTCTGACTTTCTTTTGAATAAGAGGTTTCTCATTCTGAAGTTGGTCAAATAAGTACGCTTTACGCATAGTAACAATAGCTCTGTGGTCTGAGGCTTGATTTAACTCTTGTTCTGTAAATCCTGCTCTTTTTGCCCACGTTACCATACTAGCTTTTTCAACTTCAGCTTTTTTAGCATCTTTCCATTCAGGAATTGCTTGTACTAACTTTTGTTGCTCTTGAGCCAAGTGTTTTTGAAACTCTACTTGTTGTTCTTGAGCTTGTTGTTGAGCTATCTGCTGCTGTGCAGTAGTAACTTGTGCTAATTGTTCCTTTTTATCACGCCAATCATCACGTTGCTTTACATATTCTAATGGGTCATCTTGATAAAGATTATCCCAATATTCCTTTGTAGGCTCGTTTGATGTTTGTGATGACAGTTGTTGGTTCAACTGCTGTAAACCTTGTTGTAGAGCCTGACGCTCTTGTGAAAGTTCTGATTGTAACTGTTCAACTTGTTTGCGTTGATTTGCTACTTCAGTTGTCTTTTTAGTATAATCAGATTGTCTTGAATATCCTGCAGCTAATTCATCAAGGGTAACATCTTTATCTTCACCATTAATTTTTACAGTAAAGTATTCTTGTTCCTCGTATTCTTCAGCTTCATCTTCAGATATTACTTCTTCATCTAATTCTTCCGATACATCTTCCTCAACAGCTTCAAGTGCCTCATTAGGTTCTTCACTTGTTGGTTCTTCTGTATCTGTAGTAGAAACTTCCACTTCTTCAATTTCTGTTTCTGGTTGATTTACCTCTTGATTCGGTTCTGGATTATCTTCTGATTCCGTTCTGTTAAGAAGTAGGCTTGCGGCTTCCGCCATGTTGATAGGTTCGTTCCCAGTAGGGTTGTCGGCTGTCATTGTTTTCTCCTGTTAGACTGCTTTCGCTTGGTCTTAGTTTGTTAATCGGTCATTGGCTAATTTGCCAGTCATGACCACACTTTCTATGTGTTGCCTTACTGTGTGTAAGTTCTGCAACATCATAAAAACTTTTTCACGAGCCTCTGCTTGATCTACAGAAGAATTTTCCCATGCGTCATGGTATTGTTTCTCAAGAAAATCAAAAGTCTCGATAAGAATTTCGTTTCGTAATAGAGCTTGTGCTTTTTCACCTCTATCTATGTCTTGTCTTAATTTACCTTCGTTTTCCATTTTATCTCCTTTTTAATTATCCATATAATATTTCATCAAGTTGTTCTTCTGTGTAGCCTTTTTCTAACAATGATGTTTTTTCCGTATCTGTTAAAAATAAATCTTCATTTGAAGTATTGGCATAGAGAATACCTCCTAATAAACCTGCAGTTTCAGGGGTTGCTTGTTGTGATGCAGATGTTAAGGCATTTGCGGCTGTTTCATCTAAACCCATTAATAAATATTGATTTTTTACATCACTTTCAGAACGAGCAGGTAATCTAAAATCTTGCATATTAATAGTATCTTCACCATTTGCTATTGCTTTTAATGATATAAAATTTGTTCCTTTTATAACATTATCAGCTAATGCAGTACCATCATTGCCGTCTGTTCCTGTATAATAAAATCTTTTCATAGTGTCGGTTGAGTTTGTAATATCTCCTGTTTCAGCACTATAATTTAATCTATTATCTGATGTTTGTTCACTTTCTTGGTCACCAAAACTTAAACTTAATGGTCTTTCTCTACCAAACTCAACTAAATGGTCGCCTTCAACATTTAAACCATAACCATCTGCAATAGTATTAATAGCAGTACCAATGCCTTGTGATATTGTTGATGCTGTATCAACATGACCTTGTTTAAACTTATCACCTGCCATACCAAACTCAGTATTTGTTGAAGTATTATAATCAAACGCACCTGACCCAGTTTTTCCACTATCAGGTGGAGCAAGTTGCTCTGCAATAGTTAAACCTGCAATTAAAGGTGCGGTAACTGGGCTTGTGTAACCTGCTAATTTTGCTCCACCTGCAATAGCTGCTGTTACATTACTAGGTTTTGCATCTTTTATAACTTGGTCTAACGCAAGTAAAGTACCAGCACCTGTAAGAACTTGCTCACCTGTAATTGGTATATTATCAGAAATTGGATTATTTATAAAATCTGTATAAGTATTTTTAATTGTGCCAAGCAACCCAATATCGCTTGATGTTAATTCTGGATTAAGAGAATTTAAATTAGGTGTAAAACCTGTTTTTACACCTGTATATGCACCTGTAATATTATCAAAAGTTGGAACATAACCAAAACCTGTACCGCCTGATGTTAATAAAACTTCTCCTGCAGTATTTAACAATGAGGTTGAGGTATTAACTCCTAAATTATCTAATGTTGATGTTAAAGCATTATTAATCCCTATAACACTTGATTTATTTATTAAATCAGTAGTGCTATTATTTAATTCATCTAAAGTAATTTGACCTGTATCATATAAATTTGTTAAAATATCTGTTGCTGATGTTAAATCTGTAACATTTGTATTTTCATTATTATTAATACTATCATTACTAGAACTACCACTAACATCACTTGTTAAATTTGATACTTCAACAACATTACTTCCGCTATTATCTATTTCAAGAGTATCATTACCAGTTCCGCCAATAACGCTTGAAACTGTTGTTAAATCATTACTTGAGCCACTATCAATCACATCATTACCTGTGCCACCTACGACACTTGATACTGTTATTAAATCATTACCAGCACCACCTTCAATAGTGTCGTTACCACTTCCGCCTGTAATAGTTGAGCTACCACCATCTGTACCACTACCATCTGTACCGCTACCATCATCACCGCCTAATAATTTACTAGCCAATAAACCACCGCCAATTACAGTAGCTAATGTGTCATCACCACCAGTTGTACCACCTGCTTGAGTAGCAAAGGAGTTCCAATAGTCAGCGTCATAAGGTAATGGTTTATATACTTCCATATTAAATGTATCAGGATTAACCGCAAAACTTCTTTGAAAATCATTTTCAAGAGTTGGGTATTGGTTAAGCATATTTGTTACAAGTTGCGGTCTTTGTTGCATAACATCTAAATCTGACAATGTGTCTAATGTAGGTGTGTTTTGTAATAAACCTTGTTGTGGCACAAAGTAGTTAGGGTAATTTTGCACAGGTTGAAAATCTTGCATAAACCCTGAATAATCTACTTGCTGTGTTGTTGGTTGTGCAGCGTTTAATCCAGCTAATATATCTAATGTTTCTTGATCCATTAATCGACTCTCGGTAAATTAGTAGATGGGTTAGCACCTAATTGCTGTTCAAATCCTCTTAACTGTGCCTCATAACGTAGTTCTTCTTGACGTATTTGCATCTTCATTTGTAGTTCTTCACGTTTTAATTCTAACTCAGCAGCTTGTTTAGCCTTTTGCAACTCTAATTCAGCTTGGAATTTTTGTTGTTCAAATTGCATCTTCATCTCAGCTTCACTAGGGGGAGGAGGTTGCTGTGGTTGCGGAGGTGTATCTTCTGGGTTTTTAAAGAATCTTGTTGCATCTTTGAATCCTGCCATACTTGCAAGCTCGGCAAGAGTATTTCTATATTGCTGTAAATCTACTAATGGGTTCTCAGCACCCATTTGAAGCAATATTTGTTCTTGTTTTTGTGCCATTTGTGCAAGGAACGCCATTTTTTCGTTAGTTTGACCAGAACCTAACCCTACATTAACTGTTAAATCATACTCATGTTTCCAGTTAGAAGGGTCAATAGGTACAAACTTGTTGTTAAGACGTATCATTTGTTCTTTCTTGCCATGATGTAAGCATAATGTAAGCACAAGTCTAAACAGTTGTTTAACACCTGTCTCTGCAAACACTCTTGCAATCATCTCAATTTTACCTTGTGCAGCACTCATTTGTGCAGCAACCGCAGTAGCTGTTGTGCTTTGTAGTGCATCTGCATCAAGACCCATAGACGCTTTAGATAAACCAGTACGTTGTTCTTTTATCTCGTCTAAATATTGAAGCAGGCTAAATGCGTTTTGCCCAACTAAAGGAGGCTGAAGCACCTGAACTGAGTTAGGTTGCCTCATACGAATTATACCGCCTGCTTTTGAGTTTAATAAATCATCAAGATTAACTTGTCCTTCTACGGCAGCTACACGAGCATTATTTGTAAGATATATATTATCTAACAACTGACGCATAACTGTTGATTTAATCAACTGCAAGTCCATAATAAGCTCAGCAATACTTCTACCCACTAATCTGTGTGGCATTAATATTGGTGATAAACAGGCAAAAGGAACATGGTCAAAGGTTTCGTTTTCTACTACTTCAAAACCGCTACCTAATGTTACAACTCTGCGTAACTCAGCAACACCATCTCCGTCATAATCAGATTTAATATAAGATTCAACAACTAACACATCACGCATTGACATATCGCTAGAGTCGGTTGTGTCACTACTTTCAATATCTTCAAAACGATTTGCAACTTCGGAACTAGAGTCTAACTCTGTATATCCTGCATATTTTTCTACTGTGTCTCGGTCATAACCCATTTGTATAAGGTCACTTACTTTCATAGTTGTGCGGTGAGCTACAAAATCAGCATCTTCAATAGATGATGCTTTCTTCGATACTAAAAATTCTTCAGGCGGAATGTTATCAATTTTAATCATACCACCATAAGACATACGTTTTACAACAACGTCATGAGAAACGGAATAATCCGAAACAGGCATACCCATTTCATCAACACTTTCCTCACCATATTCTTCGGTGTTTTGTGATACTATCTCAACATTAGGGTCTTGTAGTAATAATGTTAGCTCATCATCAGATAACCCAGTATATTCTTCCTCTTGGGCTTCTTCTGTCTCATCATAATACACTTTAACAACGCCAATTTTTTGCAATAATGCGTCTTTAAAGAAGTTATGCAGAACAACAAATCCGTTGTTTTGACAGTTAAGCACATAATTTGCATAAGATGTTGCTTGTTTTGCACCTTCTACATCTTCAGGTTGACGAGGCATGAACCTTACAAATTCGTCTGTCTGAGTAAAAGTACGCATAAGGCTTGGCATGATGAACTCAATAGTGTCGGCAACTTCTGTTGTAACAACTTTAGAGCGACCTTCTTGTTCGTTTCCAAACTCCTCGCCCATATAATAGTTCATGGCTGTTATGCGATCTGTACCATATTCTGAGTCATAATACCCTAATGCGTTTTCAATCTCATTACGCACTAAAGCATTAAATTCTAACTTATCCATTACTTAACCTTTTTTGGTTGTTGGCTTTTTTTCAGTTTTTTCAGTTTTCTTAGGAGCAGGTTTTTTGTTTTCCCTTTCCATAGCTAATATTTGACTTCTTTGCATGATTCTAACTCACTATAATGATGAATAAAAGTAATCCGATAATACCGCCTAATGCAGCATCAACGTAATCCCACGAATGATTCTTAACATAATCAAGAATGTTTTTTAATTGTTCCATAGTTTTCTCCTAGTTTATATCTATATTTTCTGGTGAAATATTAACTGTCATTAGTTTATCAAGAAATTCGTCAGCGTTACCACCATTCTTAAAAAAACTAAACGCAGCAGCAGCAAGAGTAATATTGCAGATATCTTCCCAGCCTATACCTGCTTTGTGCATAGATTCTAACTCACCAACTAAATTTACAAAAAGAGCGTGAGTCACAGGATTATCAGCAGCAAATTCTTGCTCTGGTTCAAACATAATGTCTAAATCGTCTAAGTAACCCATGAACTGTCCTTGTATTGTATTGGTTTATTCCAATGATGTTGGCTACCTCTAATAGAGGCTGTAAAGGCTTGCTGAGCAAATGTTAAACAAAAAGCATCTGCTAGGTCACAACTGCGACCACCTAATCTTTTTTTAAACTCGTCTTTAGCTTCAACTTTAATTTTACCATTTGAGGTAAATTTAAAACGAGGTGCTATTAATTCTTCTATTAATTTGTCGTCTTGCATAATGCTAACGTCACGACCCTCAAACCATTCTCTTGCTCGAAACCACAACTCATCACGTAATCGCATATATTTGCTTTTAAGAGCTGGACTTTCAGAAACCTGTATAGGTCTGGCAGGTAGTTCCAATTCGGATAGCCTTGACGCTACTCCAGAACCGATACCTATACTATCTACCATAATATCTGTTGGTTTATCTTTGTAATTGCAAGACTCATATTCGTTCATAACAATACCTACTGTTTCCATTAAGTCTTTGCCTTGCCACGTTTTAACATCTTCTACTAATGTATTGCCACGTCTTTTGCACAATGCGGTTCTATCAGAACCAAAATTCGCAACGTCTAAACCCCAAACAACAGGTTCATAGGGGTCAACTGTAATATCTCTGCCTATAGAGCTTTCCACCATATAAAGCGGTATAACTGTGTCATCTTCTGCTTTTGGAAACTCGCCTAGTACACGCACACGGAAAACATTAGAATCTTCTCCGTATTTTATAGACATATCTTCAATAAATTCTTCTGATACTTGTGATGAGTCAGCACAACCTACAGTCATCTTAGTCCATCTATCTCTCATGCCATTAAAAGCATTAAAAAAATATCCTGATGTACGAGTGGGGTTGCCAGTCATAACAACTTTAGCACCTGCTGTTGAAAGCGATCCTTCGCCTACTTCAAATATCTTATCATCTACTCCTGATGCCTCATCAATAATAAACAAGAGGTTTTCAGAATGGAAACCTTGTAGAGCTTCAGGGTTTTCTCTACGAGACACACGAGCCACAGCATACGAATCTGTCGAACCTGCGATATTAATTTTATCAGACTTCATATCCATTTGTGAATAGAAGGATTCTGGCAAGCGTCTAGCCCATTTTTGAGCTTCAGCCCATAGAACATCTGATAATTGGTGGGCAGTATTAGCTGTGCAGACAACCTTACAAGGGTGTCGTGTAAATATCCACCATAGTATTAGCCAAGATAAAACTGCTGTCTTTCCTACGCCATGCCCTGACTTGACAGCACATCTTGGATTTTGCATGACGTTTTGTAAAAATTCTTTTTGCCATTTTTCAGGTTTTACTTGCAACATTGTTTCAACAAACATAACTGGGTCTAATGCCAGTTCAGCGAGTATATCCGATAATTGTTCTTTGCTCATATAACACCTTGTGAAAAAGGGTAGGTAAAATGGAAATAAAACCTACCCTTCCCTTTCGGTAATGAAATAACTTCGCTAACGATTCGTTTTTATTTTGGGGAGAGTTGTTTAAGAACAACATAATTATTTCATATGCTTGCATTGTTCGTGATTTCTCAGGACTTGTCAATATATAGAAAAATTTTTTTTAGCAGCACCATATATGGAATTTTTTTAAGAGAGGGGGGTATACATATATACAGGTAGAGGGGTCGGCAAATAAAGAAGGGGGGGACTTAATCGCTATCTATATCTATAATATTATTATCTATTGTAACCACCTCCGCTTCTTTTAGGGAGGGTTTTTTATAATCTTTTATTCTATGAGATATTTCTGATAACGTATTACTAAAAAGAGAGCCGCTCTTTAAATCTATATTGCTCTCCTTAGGAAATAAGAAGCTAAACTTTTGTATGTTACCTATATCCTCCGTTAAGTAATTATCTATTAATTGGTGTAATGGTTTATCCTTTCTTTCACTCATACTGTTTAAGGCGTGGCTTAATTGTCTCTTGAGTATATTCTGTGCAATAACCTTTGGTGATCCTTTCGACTTACTGCCAACTGGTCGACCTCGCCTTTTTTTTACTGCTGTATTTTCAGAATTGCCACTAACGTTGTCTGCTTCTGCTATCTTTTTCATATAATTAATTCCTTAACTCGTTGATATAATTAATAGTACATTTATTTATTTTATCAATATAATTATTTAATTGCATAAAAAAAGGGCTTATTAAAAGCCCCTTAATTAATCTTATATATTTAATTTAATTTATATATTTTATTTTAGTTGGTCGTTTTATAAACGCACATTTTAAATCTTGAGAACAATTTTCATGCTCTAATGTAAAATCTTGTGTATATGTATCTTCATTAAGTATTGCATCAAAACTAAATCTAACACCTTTGTAGTGTTCGTTTATTAAAGCATTTCCTAAAACCTCACCATCATTATATGTAGATAATATATTATCATCTAATTTTCTTGGTACTGTAAGATTTAAAACAAAACCTCTATCATCTAAAAACCACATTTTATTAATTGGAGTATAATATTCATTTAAAGGATTTTCTTTCCAATAAGTTAAAATAATTTTACCTGTAAAGGTTTGTTTGTCATCACTAAAAGAAAAATCTGTTGGCTTAATAAATTCTTTATCTTCATAATAAGATATAACGTGAGCATTATCATCATTGCGGCAAGCCTTAAATTTTTCTTCTTTCTCATTAGTACCCCAATCATCTAAATTAAAATTAACATTAAAATCATAATTAGGAATACCAATAAAATCACGTGCTTTATAAATTGCTTTTTCCTTATCAGTTGATAGATTTTTTAAGTGTGTCCAATATTCATACTTACCATTAAAACCAATACCCTCCACTAAAGAATATAAACAATAAAAACCATTTTTATCACCACTACTAATAGCATATTTACCTGTTGAATTAGACATTGTAAAACCTCATTGTTAATTAATATAGTATCTTTATATGATAATAATAATAATAATACAAGTAAATAATTATTTATTTTAGCAATAAAAAAAGAGGGTTAAAAACCCTCTTTAATTAATCTTATATATTTAATATTAGTTTAAATCTGATAGTTTTATATTACCATCTTTAATAGCCTTTCTAATTTCTTTTGTATTAGTGGCGATGTGCATATAATCAAATATAAATCTCATTAAATATTTTAAAGTTGTTCTGGAATAATCCCAGTTTTTCTCATCTAAAATAATACTGCTTACATTATTATTAGTTATTCTTTTAGCAATAGTTGTGCCATAAGATTGAAAAAATATTTCATTATCATTCTTAATTACTATTTGATTAGCCACCGCATTATTATTATTGCTTTTCATATTATATGCTTTCATTTTAATCTCCGTTGTTAATTAATATATTATCTTTATATGATACTATATATTAATAGTCAATAGCTAATATAAAATAATTTATTTTTTTTTTATTCTTTTTTACTTGCTATTATGTTTTGTTTCATTTAATGATATAAATATAAGTTAACAAATGGAGATTATAGATGAAATATTCAAAAAAAGAATATACCAAAATACTAACTAGATATCATGCTTTTGGAGATTGTGATGATTTTGATACTTTGCTATCAATGATATCTAATGAATTTAAAGATTATAAATTAAGAGATAAAGTTATAAGTAAATCACAAAAACTAGAAAACGATTATAATAATTATTATGATGCTGATGATAGAGATAAGTTCTTTGATGATAAGTACGATTATTAAAGGAGGATTAAATGACTAGATCAGAATTATATCAATATGTATTTATTATTTTAATATCAGTATTTATTTATATTGAATTTATAGGAGTGTAAACAATGGATTATTTTTTAATAATATCTTTTATATTTATAGTAGTAATACCAATTACTTTTTCAATCTGGTTTGCAATAGACCAAATCAAAAATTATTAATGGAGCATAAAAAATGGTTAAAACAGTTAAAAAAGAATATCAAGTTTATGATTATAATGATTTAAAAGATAATGATGAATTATTTGATAAATGTTATGATAATTGGTTATCTAATCCAGATAATATTAATGATTGGTCTGATGAGAATATAGATAGTTTTAAAACTTTTGCAGATCAATTAGATATGAAAATTGATTTTTCATTATGTAATGCAGAATATCCAGATAGAAGTTGTTATATAAAATTAGATAATACTAATTATTATTATATAGCGACTAATGATAGAGTAAAACGTATATCTGAATATATTAAAAATTATAAAGGTAATGGATATTATATTTGTGATAATTTAAAAACCTATGCAGATAAGTTAATAAATAAATGGGATAAAGATTATTCAATAAATGATTTTTCAAAAGATATAGAAAATAAAATGTTTGATTTATGGTTTGAAGATAATCAAAATTATTTTTCAAAAGAAAGTTTCTTACAATTAGTTGAGTGTAACGAATACGAATTTTATGAAAATGGAGACATAGCATAATGAAAAATAGAATGTACTCATGTTTAAGATATAAATATAAAAATGATTTTATTGATACATCATTACATAATAATAATGGAATAATAGATTATATGAAAAAAAATAATATACCAGAAACAGAATTTAAGAATTTTAAATTTGTTTCTCAAATGATGGAGTATATAGATGACTAAATTAGAGATCGCAGAACTGGTATTTCTATTAACAAGCCTGTTTATACTTGTATACGTTATATAGATACCTATTTAAAACGAATTTAAAGCCTATACAGACATATTTTATAGGCTTTGGATATAGTGAGTCAGAATTATAAAAAAAACAATGGAGAATAAAAAAATGGTTAAAAAAGAAAAACTATCAATAACAAGTAATAACATTAAAATAATTTCAGATATGGTTATGTCATTATATGCAGATGAAGATAATCAAGGCGAATTTGATGAAAAAACGACACTTAAATATGCTTTAAATTATTGCATTGATGTTATTGAGGATAAAGAGACAATTTTAGATGTAAATTTCTTAGAGGGAGAAGAATAATGACTAAAAAATTAACAGTTGAAGAATTAGAAGATAGATTATGTGATGTGGAGAGTAGATATTACAATGGTTACAGTCAAACTGAATATTGGTGGAGAGTGAGCGGTGATGTTGAACCTACAGATAGAAGATTGTGGACAAGATATATTAAATTATTAAATAAAAGAAAAATGGAGCAGAATAATGACTAAAAAAACATATACAATAATTGCTACTAGAGATGATTATGTGAAAATTAACATATTAGCTAATTCTAAAGAAGAAGCCTTAAAAAATGCTATAAATGATAACCACGAAAGTGAATGGAAAAGTTATGATATAGGAAATTATAAGTCTTATGAAATTTTAGAGAGAGAATAAACCTATATAAAGCCATAATGATAAGCTAAAATATCTAAACAAATCTTAAACTTCTTAAAAGGTGTTTTTTTATTGGTTAAACGTAAACTTATCTTATTGGCTTCTGATAATGTCATATTATCCAATACAACATATTCAAAAAATTTAACCATTTTATAGGGAATATTTTTTCTTGCCGCCTCATATTGTAATTTAGAGTTTACAGCATTTTCTGATATTTCAAGTGGATTATGAGTTTCAGATCGCTCTTTATAGCTAGATATAATAGATGGATTATTATGACCTATTTTATAATTCATATAATATTTTGTGCCTGCACTATATTGTGAGTTAGAAATATCTTTTCTGGATAAATATTTATTTAATATATCACAATCAACATTCTTTAAAATGAAAGTACCAGCTTTAGCAGTCTCAAGATATTTATAATTGCCTTTCTTTACAGTCTCAGCAGTTGGCAATATTATTTCATTTTTAGTAGGTTTCAAATTGTAACCCTGTAATATTTTGTATTTGTTTAAATTCGTAATCATAACGTGATTTTCCAAAAATTGCTTTAGTTGGATTATTAGCTATATAAAATATCGTATGGATTACAAATTTTTGACTATTTGGTAAATATTTTTCTAATAAAGTAATTTCTTTATCCG
>Ga0208643_1000655_pt1 | contig 21909 bp, 20 predicted proteins | sample VirMetDEL_Nov_12_FD_184516 | JGI IMG/M metagenome (GOLD analysis project Ga0208643, IMG submission 184516) | Aqueous microbial communities from the Delaware River and Bay under freshwater to marine salinity gradient to study organic matter... | ecosystem: Environmental > Aquatic > Marine >... | reverse complement strand
TTAATTAAAAAGATTTAGAGATATAATTTTCTTTTTATATAGAAAGAACAATGGAAGAAGTCCCTCTTAAAACCCGTAAGAATTACTATGCAAACAACCTAGAAAAATCTAAACAAAGTTCTAAACGCTATTATGAAGAGCGTGGCGGTAAAGAAAAAAAACAGGATTATTATAAAGCAAATAAAGAGATGCTTATTCAAAGATCTAAAGCAAGATACCAAGCAAACAAAGATAATATTTTGGAAAGAAAAAGATTGAAACTTCTTGAAAAAAGAATATCTGAACAGAAAGTAGAAGAAGATGGAAATGTCCCCTCTAACTATGAAGTTAATCAATCCACCACCAAATAAAATACCGAAGAAGAAGACGGAAAAACAAATATTCATAATTAGCAAACATAAGAAATAAATTCAATAGCATAATTGTATATTAAATTTATAAAATTATTTACCAGTTAGCAACTTTAAATGCAGAATAAATTGCTGGTTTAGGTTTTGGAATACTTATCGCTGACGTCGCCGATTGTCTGGAAATAACAGTGTTTTTAGCAATATCCACACTTTTTTTAACAACAACATCCTTTTTAATAACAGGAGATATTTTTTCTGGAAGGGAGACAACAATCCCTTTTGATTTATCATTATCTTTTGGTTTATCTAGACGAGATTTTAGAGATTTAATTTCGTTTTTCAACTCGGCAATCTCTTCCCCCCATAGTTGACTAGCAACAGGACGTGTATCAGGTTTAACATCAGGTTTAACATCAGGTTTAACATCTGGTTTAACATCTGGTTTAACATCTGGTTTAGCATCTGGTTTAACATCTGGTTTAGCAATAGATTTCTCTCGTTTAGCAAGACGAGTAGCTCGCCCTCTTGCAAGTTGCTCTTTTAGAACTGCGAGTCTCTCTGCTGATATTTCTTTTTTTTGCTTAACTGTAGTTTTTTTAGGAGGTTGTGTTTCAACCGATTCGTCTTCAATCGTCTCAAAAATTTCAGATTGCTTTTTAGTCATATTGTATGTATATATTACAAATAAAATAATATCCACCAAAAAAGTTTATTAAATTTTTAATCTTATAGATATATATAAAATGGCAGATAAACAGGTCAAAATCAATTCTCACCAAGGAGGCGGATTTAATTCCAAACAGAATTTAATTGACTTTACAATCCCAAGTGGTATGACGGTAGACATGGCTAAATCGTATGTAAACCTACAGTGTCATTGTGATACGGTTCTGCCCTCCGAGGGAGTTTATGACTTCAAATTGGTATACACGCATAATGGCGAACACGCTCTGACTGCTCCCAATACCGCTATGGTTCGTAATTGTCATTTGAAGTCAGCTAATAAGGGCATGCTTGAGGACATTCGCAGAAGCGATGTCTTGCGAACAAATCTCCATTATCTAGGCAAAACTACCGAGGATGATGATGGTTCGCTTTATAAAGATATTCTTCAGAATAAGACAAGAACTAATCACGCACAGAGTATTTGGCGTGATCTTAAAGGCGAGGGTGTAGTGCCTAGCAGATCCCTTGAAGGACCTATCCAAATTCCCATGTCTGATCTGTTTAATTTAGGAAATGCTACAATCAGCACGGATTATCTCGGAGATACCCGTGTCCATCTGGAAATTTGCCCCGAGCGTTTCGTTGCTAGACAGTTATACGACGGTGAGCTATCAACTGATTTCGCCAACCCTTTCTGTCGTGATATGCGTGATATTAGTGGTCAGACTTCGGATGTTTTAGTACTAACCAGCGAGGCTAAATACGAGGATTTAGCAGATTCCCCCTTTTGGGTAGGTATGCCTATTGGAGTTAATTATACCTTTGAAAGAGAAGGGTCAGGAGTCCCTGCTGCAGATGTGTCGTATAATACTATCATTTCTGAAATTGAATATCAGCGAACAGCACTTCTCTCCGATGATGTTGGAACTCTTAAAATTCATTTAGGCAATGCCTTTCCGAACACCCCAGTTCTCGCCACTGATAATTTCACGGCAATTAAAATTCATGGTAGAAGCGCTCTTGAATTTGGCGGACTTGCTTTTAGCATTGATTACGCCGAGATGATGCTTCAGGAAACAGACCCAGTTAAAATGGACGGCATGGTCTACAGCACCTATACTCTACAGGAGACAAACGGTTATGGATCTACTAACTGGTCAGAGCAGTTTATTGTTGAAGCTAACGCATATAACATTATGGCTTTAGCATTAAATGAGAACGATTTACTTACTCAAAAAGAGGAGGTTAAAGAATTCCGCATCCGTGTTAATAATGTAGATGCAACCGATAGAAACGTCGTAGTTCCCTCGCCTCTGTATTTAGACAGATTATCTATGTATAAAACGAACAACGGAGAGGCTCTTAAATCGGCAGTTCTAGCCGTTCCATCCGCAACCGCAACAAGCCAGACGGCACGATACAGTGAAGTCCCTCTTACGCCGTATATGGTTAACCCTCTACCCGTAACACCGTCCACTAAAGTTGTGGATATAAATGTTGTAGCAACTGGCGGAGGTGTTGACAAAGTCTGTGTTTTCAAATCAGTTATTAAACAATTGTAATAATAATAAAAATATTTAATCTATATTTATATTATAAAATGGAAGTTATTAATCACAGCGTCATTCCCGATTTAGTAAAAGCAAATAATACTTATGATCCTCTTGATCTATTGGACTTTAACCTCAATTTTCAAGGTAGAAAAATGCTAGGATCGTCTGTCCGTTTTCAGGGACAAATTAAAACGATTACTGGTAATTTAGAAGATGTTAAATTTGATTGTATGACAGGGGCGCACGGAGTCATTGATTCTATTACTACCAATATTTTAAATGTTGGTCAGGTAGAGTCTATTCAGTCGTACGGACGATTTCACGCTATGCTGATGAATGCAACGCAGTCCCGCAACGATACGATGAATTCTTACAATTCGTGTGAATTGAAAGCACCTGGTGATGTTTATACGAGCATGTTTTTGCGTGGATTTGATACGAACGCAGTCTCTGAATATAAGGCTAGACCCGACTTTAGCGTTAAACCGACGTTCTGTCTCAATCGTTTTACGGCTGTTGATAGCGATGATTCTTCCCTTGCATTTAGCAAATCTGGAACAGTCCGTGTATCTATCCTCCTTTCTAGAGTTGCGGATTTCCTTTTTGGAAATAATGTTTCCAGTCTATCTAATTATCAGATTGTTAATCCTAGAATTATTTTCCAGTCTATCCCTGATGATGGTAAACAGGCAAAACTACAGATTCGTGTAGAGCATTCGCTTAAAACGAGCATTAACTCAAGCGACGCAGTCATCAGCACCCGTGTTCCCGCCGTAGCTCATGGTATGAGTGTGTCTTTTATGCCGACATCACAGGAGTCTGTTTTTGGATTTAATAATTTAGCACAGTCTACGCTCCCTGCTTTATCAGAATTAACTTTCCTGTGGAACAACGCATCAAATGTTATGGTAACTTACCAAATTAGAGATGCTGTTGAGGTCGCAGATAAATATCTGGAATCCCTCAAAACCAGTGGACATAATACAGCATCGCTCCAAATGGTAAAATCAAATAAGTCTTACGGAGTTGGCTTGGACTTCGGAACTTTCGTGAATCTATCTAATCAAGCATTCAATATCCAGATGAGCTGTGGCGTAAGCAATACAAACCCTTATACTGCTTTTATGTTTTTCCACGCTCTTATTGAATTGTAAGATGTGTTTAGCATATTTTTAGTATTCCAATTAAATCAATTAATATAAAAATTAAATCTATATTTATATTATAAAATGTCGTTTTATTCATCGTCTATATCTACTCGCCTAATTGATCCCGTTTTTAATCAATCAAACACGAGATGCGAATTCCGCCTCCCCACAGATACGGTTCTGTTAAGTAATATGCGATTGTTAAATGTTGGAGCAAGAACTGGGCTTCTGGCTACGGCAAAATATAACCACCTCGTCGGTGCACCAGGAGTCATGAAAGCAATTCGCTTGCTTGATGGTAACCAGGTTCTAGACCAGATTAATGATGTTAATCGTTGGATGGCTTTTAAAAATTACACCAAAAATAATACGGTATGCTCTAACCTGAATAACACCCTTTCGCAAAATGCTTTAGGGTATGTATACACCGATCCAAATATTACAATAGTGGACGCTTCTGGTCAGTATTTACCTGAATCAGAATTCTCGCAGATTACCCCCTTTAAAGGGTCTGGAAATGTTCGCCATTTAGAAGAAGAAACGACAGCAGCTTGGGTATCTCTTCGTGACTTGTTCCCTATGCTCTCGTCTGTTGTTAATTTGAATACTGCCGTATTTAAAAATTTGAGAGTAGTGATTGAATGGACTAAAACCCACCAGGAATATGCCGTAGAGGTAAGTGAGGTAACCGTTTTTGAAACACTCCAACCTCTTCTATGTGTAGATGAACTGACGGCAGACACCCCCTTGAAGCGTGAAATCATGGGCAAGTTTGACCCTATCTCGTTCTCTACGATTGAACAGGATAGAGTTCGTGTTAATGCCCTTTTAGGCGATGAGGCTAAATCGTCTACTTACCAAATTCTCGGTTTTAACAATAAAAAAGTAGAGCGTGTTTGTGTTCAGAAAGTAAGACCTACTGGGTCTGTTAATGGATCGCTTTTATTTGGAACGATGGGAAGCCCTAGCATGTTAGACGAAACGCATCAGTGGAGGATTAATGGGTCTAATCTTTACTCGCAACCAATCAGCAATTATAACGAGGCACTAGCATTGACAAACGATGTTTGGGGAGTATGCGATCAGCCCCTAGGTGGATGTCCGTTTACTGGAAATTATGTTCAAGTAGACACTGTTGCAACTCTAATTGGTCTTCATTATCCCGATGCTAAAAGTCTACTGGGTGAAACTTCTTATATCTCTGGAAATTTCCATGGTGAACGCATTAGAGAACTACAGTTAACCTATGGCCGACGAGGAATTGTTGGTGATGAGACTCGCTACAACGAGGCTATCACCCTTCTTATTTATGCCGAGGTTCAGCGTGTAATTGTTCCGAGCAAGACTGGTGGATATATTGTTTCGTATCTGTAAAAAAGATATTCTATTTAGTAATATTATTATATTGAATTATATATAATAATATGGGAGATCAAATAATAACACTTGAATTACGACAAGAAACAGCAAACAATGTAAATGCCCCTGGTGATTTTCAAACTATTTTAAACACACCAATTACGATAGAAGAAAACGATGAGATTATGATAAGTAAATCATTCATAGATACGACATCACAAATTGAGACATCTATCAATCTTACAAATGATGTTATTATGAATTTTGAATTTTATAGATGGATTAACAACATATTTACAGATGGTAAATCGGCGAGTCCAGCAGAGGTTAAAACGGATGGTATGAAACACATCGCTTGTAATAAAATAGATCATCCTGGTGGTTTACCTGGTTACGAAATTGTAGATTTACTATTAGTCACTTTATTCTCTGATTCTACTCAATCACTAGGAGGCATTTCAATTATATTTGATTATTTAGATCACAATGATACAGCCCAGTCTATCTCCATTTTTGTACCCCGAACTGAAGAGTACCAGTTACAATTACCCGTAGGCATTATAGTAAAAACAGGAAGTTTCGTTTCTAGTCCATTAAACAATCAACTTGTTATAAATAGCGAACCTTATAATACAAATTATGGAACAACTGTGCAACCCCTTCCAGCTCCATATGCTCCTTTCTTACCAGGAATAGTCGTAAGTCCTGTATCGGGGACTGCTTCGTATACACCAATAACATATATTAAAGGGATTTTAGTCCCCAAGGGAAACTATACACCAGAGCAATTAGCCGATGCTATAACAACTGAAATGACTACCAATGAACAAAGGGCTACAAGTCCTCAATCCCCCGGAAACTGTGGTGTTAATAATTTGTTATTAGTCTCGTCTAATGGTGATACTAACACTTATGTTAATACAGAATCATCGTATGCGAGTAACCCTGCACAAGTAGGACCTGGATTTGTTTTTTCACCTGGAACATCAAATACTTATGTTTGGGTAGGGTCATCTCAATTTGCTTTGGAATACGACTCGGTATCATCTAGATTCTTATTTAAAGATCTTCATACTCCTATTTATATTGGTGGTAATAAATGTATACTTATGGCTGACTCTGGAACGGATGGAGAATTATATCCCGCATGCGCTTATAGTGGGATTTCATTCCGAAAAATTACTGTGTTAGACTTTACAACCAATCTAGAGATTAAAAACTTTTTCCTAGATAAAATGGGTTTAAATCCTGATACATTAAGACCTGCTATTACTTATGTAAATTCTACGGTTATTAACGAAGTTGCGAATGTTCCTAATTTGAAATGGATAGAGGGTGTTAATTTCACACAGGGATTTAATAGTATTGATGCTGGTATTGATAAAGATTTTGGTGATGACGCTCTGGCTGATGTTAGCAAATTTAGTATAGTAAGCACTGCGGTTAATACAGCAACTATTATTGGAGATGCAACCAGTAGTATCTTTGGAACTAATATTTTTAGTAAGGATTCCACATTTGGGTATTTTAAAATTGAACTTAATACAACATTCAAAACTCTATTAGTTGGTCAGGATATTATACAGAGAAATATTATGGCTATCGTATCAAAATATTATGAAAGTAATTCTTATACGTCTGGCGAGGATGGAATTCCATATAGACATGTTGGCCCGCCAGTCCAGCTATCTGCTATTGGTGTTCGTATTTTGAATGCACAGAATAAACTTCCAGCAAATATTGAAAATGATAATACGGTTTTCTTGAGGATTACGAAAGCACAGCAACCGCAACCTCAAAAGAAAAATACTGCGTGATGCTGGTATCTTTAAGTTGTTTTCTTTATAATATAATAAGTATCCCACAAAATAAGGGTTATTTTATTATATTATATAAAGGTTGTCTTGTTTTATTACCATTTAGGGGTTGTTTTATGCTTAAAATCTCATATAATTATAATTATATGAGATTTTAAGCATAAAACAAGATAAGTTTTCTAATTATACATAAAACAAAGCAAGTTTTATGGAATGCTTATTATATTATAAAGAAAATAACCCAGCATAACGCAGTCTATTTGTCGGGATGTCTTTAAGTCTTTAAACATCTTTAATATATATGTTCTCCGCAACACTTACGCTGTGATTCATGTCCTCTGCTATCTGTGCTTTCTTTTTATTACGATCTGTTTCATCACCGAATGTGTGAGTTAAATATATTTTACGAAGCATAGAGGTTGATACCATCTTTGGTTTAAAGATCCTATTTAGTAATAGAGTTAGTTGATTCTTTGTGAGTCCAAGACCCCCTTGTTGCGTCACTAGTAAATTATCAGACTGGTTAAAGTTTAACCATAGATTCAAAACAGTATTTAAATCCTTTGGTATGTTGATCGTGTTGCTCCCCCCTTCTATTTTACTTTTAACTTTGTCACTTCCATAAGAGAACATCTTATTAACCTTGGAGAGATTTACCAGATAATTACCCTTCTTCAAATCCTCCTTATCTAAATCCAAGTATTCCTTTTTATTAATAATCTTCATTGTAGCATACTCGTTCCTTCTTGGAGGGAGCATCGTATATAAACTCAATACCACATACTGCTGTAATAAATCAAAGTTAGATTTACTTATATCTTTACTAGATAAATTAACGCCCTCTTGTTTTAATCTTTTAAGCATCTTATTACGGAGAGAAATTACCTCATTAAAATCCATCCAGTTGTCCTCTTCTTTTTTATTCATTTTATTATCTTTTTTACTTTCCAGATAATTCGCCTGTCCCTCTGTTAGCAGTTTCGCATAGAGTTCATATACGTTCCTATATTCGTCACTAGGAGAGTTCTTTTGTTTTGGAGATAGAGCAACCATAACGGATGCTGCAAAATTCCTCATTACTGAATTACTCTTGGTTTCTATATATTTAATAACATCATCTACCTTTGTTTTTAAAAAACGTTCATTCTGATAATCTTTACCAGTAATCTCCATAGCAAGTTTATTTAAATGTCTTTTATAAAGGGCGACACTGGTATCTCTAATCCCTCTACTTTCTTTTACTTCTTCAATTAACTTTTCCATTTTATTTATATTAAACAGAGAGAAATAAAATCCCTAAATATAAAATATTAAAGGTTTTATTTATTTAGGGATTTCTCTCCATTTAATAATTTATAATCTCTGTAATATTATATAAAATGGTCAAACTAATAAGAGTATTAACATCCAATACAGATGGTTCTTTTGATGTAGACTTTACATCTGATATTAATATCCCAGTTGGAAGTAAGATTGCCCTTTCTAATCTATCTTTAGAAGGTGCTGAAACAGAGATCATTATTACGGATGATAATAATAAGATTACTATTGAGTATTCAAATACGGTTAGTACCATTGCTGAAATTGAAAAGGGGACATATTCACAATCTCAATTGTCTGTTCTACTCGCAGACATACAAACTAATCTTAATATTGCCGTAAGTGATGATGCTGTTTGTATCGGTCAGCAGTTTAAGGTATCCCTATCTGATTCTAAAAAAGTTCAAATTGAAAAGAGACAGGCATATCTTAATGAGCATACCTCGTCTTGGACGTTAGATAATGTAGATAAAATAACTTTAGTAAACGGCAACGAATGGGAATCATCTACTGATACTAACACAGACCTTCATACAAATGCTATGTTCACTGATAACGAATGGTGCAAAGGAGGTGCTGTTCTAACTTGCCGTATTGCCGAACTGGTTTATGACGAGACTTCGCCTGGTGGAGAATTTAATGGTTTTACTTTGGGCTTATGCCGTGTTAAACCCTCTACGCTTTTGCCTATTGATTCTACGAATATTGATTTTGGTATTAGGTGTTATGGTGAGGATTTTGATTATGCTTATTACGCAGGTGGAGAAGTATTGGATTCTGATGTCAGTGTATATTATAATGGCGTTAATAATTATCAAAACGATATTCTTCAAATTTCCATGAGTGATGGTTTTGTTAAATTAATTGTATATCAATATAACCAAGAACCTAGAATTTTATACGAACAGCAACTCGCAGGGTTTGCTGGAACGCCTCTCGCCGATTTAAAACTATACCCCTTTATTTCATTTCAGGGGAAGAAAGATAACGCACGAGTGTTCCAGGTTCAATACACTGCTGACCCTTTTCTAACTCCATCTTTTTACCAACCTAATTTAACACCTGCTCTTGATACAGTTAAAGCACCAATCCAGCAAGTAGAGCAAACTACTCAATCCCTTACATGGGGTGGGCTATCTCTAGCTAACTTCTTGGGGTTTTTAAATATTCGTAGTCCATCGGTTGGGTCTATTTTAGCAAGAGATATAATATACACCGCAAACTCTCAATTTATTTTAAAAAATGTATCAGACTCTTTAGTCGTAGAATTATTTAATATTAGTTTGGCTTCTTATGATTCTTTAAGCAGACAGCGTCGCAATTTTCTTGCCGTAATTCCAGCACAGAGCAACCTTGTTGAGGGCAAAGTTATTTACGAAGCAAGTAACCTTGTATATTTAGATATAGATACATCCACGCCATCTCAATTGAGAAATATTAAAGGCAGAGTATTAAAAGGGGACTTATCGCCTGTCTCAACCTTTGGATCTATTGTATTAACTATGTTAATTAAATCTCCCAATGAATAATAGATTATGTTACGGTTACATATATATTACCTACTTCATTTGTATTTTGATTTGTTGGAATTTGTGGAAGAGCTCTGGGACTTGGTCTGGGGCTTGGTAGTGGGCTTGGTTGAGGGGTTCTTGATTGGTCTTCTTGTTCTTGTATTGGTGGCGTATCTGACCCTGAAGAGGGTGATTTAATTTCAAAATCGCATATTGTTTTACACGAGCATTTGCATTTACAGAGTTTTTTTAATAACTTTATTAATTTATCCATATATTATAAATTAATACTATAAATATTTTTGGATTTACTTTTTAATATTAAGATATAATATAAATGTCTTCTATCACGCAACTTATACTTAATAGCGATTCTGTAGGGGCTACTGGTGTTCCTTCTAACTTTACCACTACATTAGCAAACACACTAAATTTAAATGCTTTTGCCCACTGGGAGATTGCTGTTCTATCGGCAAGTTATTCCACGCCCAACCCCTATACAAATAAAGCAATTTATGTAGAATGTGATCTGGCTGATTATTCATTTGTAGGTGGTAATAGAAAACGAGTTGTTTTTAAAACGAATCAGGATCACCCCACGCCACTTGAGAATGAGATTACGCATATCTTACCGAAAACTCCTACTTGGGTTAAGATGACCACTTTAGCATTTAATACCATTAATATTAAAATTGAGGATTCTGATGGTGTAGCCGTTCCCAATCTTAAACCGTCTAGCGTTACATTGAGCATCCGTTCCGTAGCATAATCGTTAACATGTATAAATCATTTTTAATACTTATAAATTAAATATGATTTACGAGAATGCTTCTATTTTCATCGTTGGCGGTGCAAATGTGAGGTTTTGATTAGCATAACCATACTTTCCGTGAATATTACCTAAATATACTGATATCTTCTTTTGTCCTTGAAATATAAATGTTTTAGGGGTAGTCCAAGACGCTAATTTTCCGTTCGCAATATCATCAGACCCAAAAGCACTATCAATATTAATAATTACCTCAATTGTATAGCAAGGCGATTCACCGCCCCCATTTTCAAAACTTACTTGTGTATGTGTGATTTCTGTAGCGTTTTGACTACAATTAAACATTAGATATTGTGCGAATGACCCTTGATAAGGCAACATTATTTTATAACTCAAAATTACCATTTTAGTGTTAGTAGGCGGTAGATAATCAAACTCACCAATATTCAGAAAGGACGGATATGCTGGCAATGGTGTTGTTGCTACTATATTAGGAAATGTCAATGATTGACCGCTTTTCGTAGTAATGGACTGCGCCTGTGGAATAACTGCTATACTCTCAAGACAAACCCCTCCGCCACCCCCACCCCCTCCGCTTGGGGTAGTCCATATACAATTTCCAGAACCTGTAGATGTAAGCACTTGGTTATTAGTACCTTCACCCGTAGGTAATACGATTTTACTTATATTATGCTGAACCACTGCACCACTTGCTAAAACATTCAATCCAACCAGCGTCGCTTGTGATGTTGTTGGTAGTGAAACGAACCCGCTACAATTACTAAAAATCACTTGGAGAGGGCTTGACTGATTAAATACTAAATTAGCACCAGCAATATTACACTCTATAATATAAATAACCGAACCCATAAACTGACTAAAAGTAATAGTTTTACCAGCACTAAACTCGCAATTAGCAATAGTCATATATTCCGTAGTTCCCTGACCAATATTAACATCTTCATTAAAAGTTGAATGTGAATAAACACAACGCTTCCCGTTCAAATTACAAACACCATCAAATGACATATAACGTGTTCGTATGCGGTTCGCTGTAGAGGCAATTGTAAGCGGACAAGCAAACTCACATATAGGAGGGGTGGAAGGGACACTAAACATACTCATATTATCTTTATCAATTGTTAGAGGGGTTAGATTACCAAATGAACCACTTGAAATACTTATATATGCTCCTTGATTATTCACATTAGGTAAAACAGAATGTAGGTCATTACGCCCATCAACACAATAAAAAGCATAATTGTCTCGGTGAATACTATTTGCTTCTGCTAATTTTAGATTAATTTGAGTTTGTAGATTAGTATCTGCGTTCGTTCTATCTTGGATTTCAGTATTCAAATCGGTTTGGTCTGCTTTTAAATCAATATTAGTTTGTAAAGTAGAAAGTTGTAATTCCAATCCATTTACATCAACTACTAAAATAGGGTTTATTTCCGTGATGACCTCTTGTTTATCATCTAAACTAGTTTGTAACCCAACTACCTCCCCAATGTCTAATGTTTGAACTGTTCCAGAATAATTAAAATCAATCGGCATCTTTATATATAATATGAAATATTTTATATATAATAAGAAATCATTAAGAGAAATTACTTATGTCGTGAGAGAATATGACATATTAACATCGGTATTGGCGGTTGTGATAAAAACTCTTACATAAGGGACACTGATATTGATGCGACTAACGGCAAATTGATTACGAGTTCCCACAGTATAGACGCTATTTGTCACGCCATCACTATACCATTTGATATTATCTGTGCTATATTGAAGTATAAAGTCAAAACTATTAGCTCCACCTCCATTTACAACAGAATCTCCTACGATTTGGATTTGTGAAAATCTATTTTCGCCATTTCCCATAGAAATAGTAGAAGATACATTACCAACTGCTAAATTAGCATTTGTATAAAGGTCATCAACATTAACTCTATTTTTATTCAATCCAACATCAGAAACCATTAATACATTCCCTGTTGTCAATCGTAAGTTTCTAAAATATGTTCCTGTTACGTCTTCTATATAACCAGCGATTGCTATTTGAGGTAAATCTTCAACATCTGTTAGACTCTTATTCACGGGTGATATATTAATTTCAGTATTTACTTCTAGTCTGCTATCAGAACCAGTTTTTAGAGCAGTTAATACATTGTCATTTGTTCGTCCATAACAAAGAAATTGTGGAGCAGACGATAAATTTTTACTTGAACCGCTAATTAGTGTATCATCAACATTTTCAACAGCAGTCTTTACCAGCAATTGAGTTGCCTCTGTAGCAACACCGCTAATTACAATGTCATCAGAACCGATATTAACATCTATATTGGAAGTCGCTGTTTTGTGTGCAGTGAATAAAATATTTATTAGCGACATAGCATTAATATCAGGATTTTCAATTTCAAATTTGAAATATCTTGAGGGGATTAATTCATTACCAGTGCTGGTTATTGTGTTATTTAGTGTGATTTCCTTATACAAAGTAAAGGTCAAATTATCTGTGCTAAAATAAAGTTTAAGATTACAAATAGCAAGACTTGCGTGAGAGTAAAATGCAGAGTATGCTAAACTATTGTAGCGGAGTAAGTCGGTTATAGGTGATACATGATTAGTTTGTCCAGCAATTGGAGTTGTTAATTGAAGTGATGCGATAGAAGACATTTATATAATACGATAATATAATATTAAAATTGTATTATAAATGTTGTAATATCTGATAAATTAACTGTGGAGGGATTAATATTCTGGCTGGGGGTTTGCTTACGTGCTCTTTATAATTCAAATACTTATTAGTTACCATGTTCTCACAAGCGTCCATACATCTTTTGGGTTGAATATTTATATTTGTAAAAAAGATGACTTCTCTAAAATGATCGCAACCATACCTGCAAACATCAAATGTTTTATGATTATAATATTCCTTTGTGTGTTTTAAAATGTATTTATGGAGAGATGGTGTCCGTAAAATTATATATTTCAAATTAGGTTTACCTTTTTTATAATATTCAATTATTTCAAAAAGAGTTTCTATTTCACTTCGTTTTGCGGTATTAGGGGGATATGCTATGATAATATCAAAATAATCATTTGGATATTTATTTTTTAATACAATCTCTCTGTTAAATGTTTTTATATCTGATTGAAAAGTTGATGGAGTGTTTTCATCCTGGGTAATTAGATGATTCCTTATATCGCATTTTATATAATTACCAAAATAAGAATTACTTTTAAATAATTCTAAACAGTTCATTATTCACTAATATATAAAGAGATAAACTTTTTTAGTATACGCCTAATTGCTGTGAGACATTAAACTTGACCTGTGGTGGTGCTTCTGTATGTGATTCAAATAAATTACCTACAATCATAGAACCAATGCCTACGGCTAAACCGATCGCAGCCGTTACTGGGTCTACATCCAAAATAGTAGAGGCTTCAGCGACATCTGCTACATCCGTTGACACCTGTGCTGTTTCCTCCACAACATCAGCCACATCTGCCCCATCATTCGTAAAAGATTGTAATTGAAGATCTTCGTCTCCCTCAATAGGAGCAGTTGACGTTTGGTCTCCTGCTTCTTCTTGTGCCGAATATGCATCACTAGCATCTGGGGGGGATTGTCCTGCTTGTGGGGCTTCTCCTGCTTGTGGGGCTTCTCCTGGTGCTTCTGTTTCTGGTGGGGTTTCTTGTTCCTGTTTTAATGTAGATAAAGCAGGATCTCCTGAAAATTCAGGCAAAGTGGCTGATGCTGGTGGGTATGATGGATCAATAACTTCTGCGTCTACTTCTGCTGGGACTTCTGCGTCTGCTTCTACGTCTGCTTCCTCTGGTGCTTCCTCTGGTGCTTCCTCTTTTGGAGTTTTTGGTTTCCCCTTTTCTTGTAACTTATCAATTTTACCCTGTAAATCATCTAATTTCCCCTGTGCTTGACTTTTAAATTCGTCTGCCTGTGATTGTAGTTCATCAAATTTATCTGATGCTTGACTTTTAAATTCATCGCTCTTTGATTTTAATTCATCAAATTTATCTGATGCTTCTTTTTTAGCCTTATCCAAAAGTTCTTTTGCTTTACCCTTTACTTTATCAATTATTTTGTCTTTTGCGGTTGAGATTAATCCACCAATGCCTTCTCTCAAACCCTCTGCCTCAAAGGGGGATGTTAGACCTTGTATTTCTTCTTTTTCCTCCTGTGTCTTTTGTTCGGCTAGTTGTTTTACATTCGCTTCCTGCTGATAGTCTCCAAATGCAGCCTGGACTAAATCGCTATAGTTTTGACTATTCTCCATATTTATAATATTAATATATATTATTATTAAAATGAAATCAGATAAATTTGAAGTGTCTAAAATGCGTGATGATTTTGATAAAATTAAAAAATCACATCCTTACTTGTTTAGTTTACCCATGAAAGGTTTAATTATCAGTAAATCACAGATTGGTATGGGGAAATCAAATTTAATTGGTAATCTACTTTTAAAAGAACACGGTTATCGTCGCATGTTTGAACCTGAAAATATATTTATAGTTAATCCATCCAAAGACCTAGATAAAAAATTCAAAGTTATTATTGAGGAACTTGATATACCAGATGAAAATGTATTTAGTGAATACTCAAATGAAGTAATAGATGCTTTATACGAGCATCTAGAAGAGCAAGGTAAAGAAGAATTGCGTGAGGAGGGGACTATTGATCCTAAACTTGTTATATTAGATGACTGCTCTTTTGGTGGTGGGTTGAAATCAAAAAAAAATGGGTCTATTGCTCGGTTATTTTGTAATGGTAGGCATCTAAATATTAGCATCATATTAACATCACAAAAATACACTGATATTCCAACGGTTGCGAGGGAAAACTGTACTTGGGCTGTTACTGGTTCCTGTTCTCAAAAACAATTGGACCTTTTTATTGATGACCATAATATTATGCCTAATAAGAAAGAATTTATTAAATTATTTAGAAAAGCAACCGAAGAACCCTATACATTTATGGTGGTTGACTACGGCAAGAAAGCAACTGAACGCTATCTAGATAAAGATTTTCAGGTAATAAAACAAGATTAAAATCTCTCAATATAATAAAAATGGATTCTAAAAATAATATTAAAAAATATAAATTTGTAAAGATAGAAGCATTACCTGAATCATCCGCTAAAAAGTTCAAAGTCATATTAGAAAACTTATCTACAAAGAGAACTAAAACAATTCAATTTGGAGCAAAAGGTTTTGAGAATTACACAGGGGGTCATCTAGACGAAGCCCGTAAACAATCATATATAGCGAGACATAATAAGAGGGAAGACTGGACTCTTACTGGTGTTGATACTGCGGGGTTCTGGAGTTATTGGTATTTATGGAATTTCAAGACATTCAAACAAGCATTAAGTCATATCCTCAAAACATACTTTTAATCTATCTTTTTCTATTTTATTTTTATTAAGTGGAGAGAATAAATGAAATTATTTAGGCGTTTTTTTCTTTATTTAGAATATTTAGGAGTTTTTTTCTTTTAAATATTTTAAGTTAAATCACTTAAAGTTTTTTTCTCTACGATATATATAAATGCAATCCATAGATTTAACGCTTTCTTTGAAACCCTCTTTTATTGCCGACAAAACTTTTATAGAGCAAATACCATACCATTATGTGAGTCAGATTATAGATAGTGATTGCCTATCTAAAAAATGGAATCTTGCGAACTACAGTCAAAAATACGCATCACAAAACTACCTGAACGAACAAGAGCAATTAAAGTCTTATCTAACAAATTATAAAAAAAAACAAGGTGCTTTTACAGTTAAATATAAAAAGGCAACTCATAAATGGGGGAGAGTGTTCCCTGTTAGTTCGTTAGGTCTCACTTCATTTTGTAAGAAGACACGCAATACTCTTATTAAAGATAATTATTATGATTTTGACCTACGGAATGCACAACCAGAAATTTTAAGGGGGTTATGCTCCTCTAATGGAATTGAATGCGACATTATTACTGAATATTGCGATAATCGTGAGCAGATAATAGCAGACATTATTACCGCGTCTAATAATACGTGTTCTAGAGGGCAAGTGAAATCCCTCATGATCCGTTTATCGTTTTTCGGTGGATTTGATGGATGGCTCAAAGAAGAGGAAATTGCCGATTTTCCTGAACCAGTTATTGTAAAGAAATATAGAAACCAAGTTAATTCAATCGCCTCTACTTTCATCAAGTTAAATCCTGATATGTATAAAACAATTGCGAAACGCAAGAAGGGGAATGGCGAGGATAACATCATAGGTGCTTTCTTATCTACTTATCTACAAGAATACGAATTAAGAATCGTTGAGAATGTATTGGAGCATTTATGCCGAGATACTCCTATATGTAATTCTAATACTCCGAATTTTTTTATTGCTACTTACGAATTTGACGGAATTAAACTTCTCAAAGACAGAGTAGATGCTTATGGAGGGGTTGATGAGGTTCTTACCCTTATTAATAAATTAAATAAAGATATTGGTTTTGAGATTGACTGGGAAGTAAAACCGATGGATAATTTTTATAATATTAAATTTATAAAACCACTAGTAGACGAAACTAAAAATATCAAAGAACGAATTGAATATCAAAAAAAAGAAATGAAACAGGAAATTGCTCAATTAAAAAATGAAAAATTTAATGACTTTAAAGAGGAATTTGAAAAAACTCATTTTAAAATTACTTCAAGAGGTATTTACTTTGAAATTAAGTATAATAAAATAACACGAGAACGATTTATTATCACACGAAGTCAAAAGCAATTAATAGAATGTTTCTCACATCTTGCGTACGATTTTAACGAAGAAAAGCAAAAACCAATTAATTTTATTAAGGAGTGGATAGATTGCCCTGATATTAGAAAATATGAAGACGCTGATGTATATCCAAATAATTCGGATTGTCCAGAAGACACATTTAATTTATGGAATCCGTTTGTAATGGAAATGTATGAGGAAGAATATGATGAGGATATTGAAGGGTGTGAATTCCTACTGAACCATATTAAAGTCCTTTGTAATCACGAACAGGAGGTTTATGATTATTTTATAATGTGGTTGGCTCATCTAATAAATCACCCAGAGCAAAAATCCACTTGCCCTGTTTTTATTAGTAATGAAGGAGCTGGAAAGGGGTCTTTTATTGATCTTCTTTCTAATCTTCTAGGAGAAAGTAAGGTTTTAACAACTGCTCAACCTGACCTACATATATGGGGGTCTTTTAATTCTCTAATGTGTCCTGCGTATTTTGTTGCTTTGGATGAATTAAGTAAATCGCTTACAACCAAAGCAAATGAAGTTATTAAAAATCTAATTACATCGCCTACACTAATGATTAATAATAAGGGGGCAACTCCCTTCCCTATTAAATCATTTCATAAATTCTTTATGATGACGAATAATAAAGATGGTGGTATTGTAACTAAAAAAGACGACCGTCGTAAATTTATGGTTCGCTGTTCTGATGAATTAATTGGAAACCAGAAATATTTTGATGAGTTCTATGCGAAAATCAAAGACATTAATGTTCTACGTACATTTTACGACTACATCAAAGGAATAGATAGTCCGTTAAAATTACCATCGCCTCCCTCTACAGAATACCAGGAAGATTTAAAAGAATTGAATGAGAACCCTGTAGAAACCTGGGTTAGTCAATTTGCAACTGATACTGTTTTGGGAGTTGCTGGATATGCGAGAGAAGACTGGGGAGAGTATGTTCCTGCTAATTGCTACCTAGAGGGGGACGATATTATCTACTCATGTTTATTATCTGTTTTAATTAAGGATTTTATTTCTTGGCGAGATAAAAATCATTTTGTGTATGAAGTAAATTCAACGAAATTGGGATGTCAACTAAAACAACTGAATAATCCATTCATTTCAAAACACAAGACCAAAGTGGGTGTTAAAATAACGATGATGCTTACTAAAATACATAACGCCTAGCAAAATGACAGGATACGGGTGACACCCCTGTTTCAAGTCGTATAGGTTTTTTAATTTTTTAATTTTTTTGTTTTTATTTTTATGTATTTTATAAAAATAAAAAAGTGGTTTTTTTAAATCCTAGCAACTTGGAAAAAAGGCATCATCCCGTAATCCCGTCACTTTTTACCTTTTTTATTATTATTATTAAAAAAAAAGAAGACTGAAAAGGTAACAAAAAATAAAAGTGTAAAGAAAAGAAACGGGTGATACCTTTGGTGATGCCTTGTAAAAAAAGGTGATACCTTTGGGACAAGAAATGTAAGAAATGGGTAGCATCATCGCCAAACCCCTCAAAGAGCGCATAAAAACTGGTTTTTTCTCTAAAAAAATCAAACTTAAATTTAAGTTTTCAAATCTTAATTCAAACTTAAAAAACTTAAATTGTTTAAAAGGCAAAAACTTAAAAAGAAAATGATTTAATAGTATAGTATAAAATGCCCCTCCCTTGTGATGAAATCGTTAATAATATTAGGATCTTAAGACAAATTAAAATTGAACTTGAAGAGACACGCAAAATTAATGCTGAAAGAATAAATGATATGTATAGAGAACTCAAGGAATATAATGAACTTAAAAAAGCAAATGAGGTAATCAAAACCCCTGATGAATTAGAAACCGAAAAAAGTGAAAGGATTAAAAATAAAACTAGTGAAGAAGGTAAAAGATATAGAATTAAGTATTATGACCGACTTCATAAAAAAATAGAGTGTGAATGTGGAGGGTCTTATAAAATACCCAGTAAAGCTCGGCACATGAGAACTAACAAACATCTTTCATTTACAAATCAATAAATCAATAAATCAATAAATCAAATAAAAATAATAATTTATTTGATTTATTCTCTCAATAAATTCGTTTATATTTAGAAGAAAATAACATATAAAGAAAATAAAAATATATGTATAATATAAATGACTCATCTGTCTATGGGAGCAATAAACAAATTAACGAATCAGCGTGAAATACCACGCTTTGCATCAAAGGCAAATAATTATTCTTGTCCTGAATGTTCTAATGGTGTTCAATTGAAACAGGGTAAAATACGAAGTCATCATTTTGCTCATAATAAATCAGAAAACCCTTGTAATTATTACAATCATCCAGGCGAGTCAGAAATACACAAAGAGGCTAAATTAGTAATTAAAACCCTAATTGATAATAAAAAACCTATGATGTTTGTGAGATTATGCGAACAATGTAATGATACGATAGAGGGAGGTATTTCACAGGAAAAGTATAACGATTACACACGAGGTGTTATTGAATACAATTTTAAACATAATAATAAAAACAAGTTTGCTGATGTAGCGATGCTTGACGGCAATAATTTAGAATTTATTTTTGAGATTTACTACAAGCATAAAACCGAGGAATGTAATAGACCAGATAATATTGACTGGTTTGAAATAGATGCAATTACTTTAATTAATAATGTGAATAACCAAGAACATACAGACCATTATGTAATTCAATGTATGAGAAATATGAAATGTTATAAATGCGTGAAGACAAATAAAATAGCAGAGCATAAGCGTTCTACAAGAATTGATAAACAGACATTTTATAATAATATGAACGAACAAGAGAGATTAATGAATGAAAATATTAATCGTATTGAAAAGGAACTAACAGAAAAGAAATTAAGAGATAAGCAGATTAAACGATTAGAATTAATACAGAATTGTCCTAGTAAAGAAGATAGAACTTCAATCGCACAAAATAAGTTTATTCTTAAATACTTAAATGAATTACAAATGAAAACCAATTAATAAAGTAGTCATTTCTCTCTATTTTAAAAATAATTGTTTGATATTTTCTTTTAATTAAAAAGATTTAGAGATATAATTTTCTTTTTATATAGAAAGAACAATGGAAGAAGTCCCTCTTAAAACCCGTAAGAATTACTATGCAAACAACCTAGAAAAATCTAAACAAAGTTCTAAACGTTATTATGAACAGCGTGGTGGAAAAGAGAAAAAACAGGATTATTATAAAGCAAATAAAGAGATGCTTATTCAAAGATCTAAAGCAAGATACCAATCCAATAAAAAACAAATTTTGGAAACAAAAAGATTGAAACTTCTTGAAAAAAGAATATCTGAACAGAAAGTAGAAGAAGATGGAAATGTCCCCTCTAACGATGAAGTTAATCAATACACCACCAAATAAAAAACCGAAGAAGAAGACGGAAAAACAAATATTCATAATTAGCAAATATAAGAAATAAATTCAATAGCATAATTGTATATTAAATTTATAAAGATAAAAGTATTCACCAGTTAGCAACTTTAAATGCAGAATAAATTGCTGGTTTTGCTTTTGGAATACTTATCGCTGGCGTCGGCGATGGTCTGGAAATAACAGTGTTTTTAGCAATATCCACATTTTTTTTAACAACAACATCCTTTTTAATAACAGGAGATATTTTTTCTGAAAGGGAGACAACAACCCCTTTTGATTTATCATTATCTTTTGGTTTATCTAGACGAGATTTTAGAGATTTAATTTCGTTTTTCAATTCGGCAATCTCCTCGCCCCATAACTGAGTAGCAACAGGACGAGCATCAATAACCTCTTCCTTTTTTTCAGTAGGTTTAACATCTGGTTTAACATCAGGTTTAACATCAGGTTTAACATCAGGTTTAACATCAGGTTTAACATCTGGTTTAACATCTGATTTAGCAATAGATTTATCTCTTTTAGCAAGACGAGTTGCACGCCCTCTAGCCAGTTGTTCTTTTAGAACTGCGAGTCTCTCTGCGGATATTTCTTTTTTTTGCTTAACTGTAGTTTTTTTAGAAGGTTGTATTTCAATGGATTCGTCTTCAATGGTCTCAAAAATTTCAGATTGCTTTTTAGCCATATTGTATGTATATATTACAAATAAAATAATATCCACCAAAAAAGTTTATTAAATTTTAATCTAATAGATATATATAAAATGGCTGATAAACAGATCAAAATCAATTCTCACCAAGGAGGCGGATTTAATAGCAAACTGAATTTAATTGACTTTACAATTCCTAGTGGTATGACGGTTGATATGGCGAAATCGTATGTAAACCTTCAGTGTCATTGTGATACGGTTCTCCCCTCCGAGGGAGTTTATGACTTCAAATTGGTATACACGCATAATGGCGAACACGCTCTGACTGCTCCCAATACCGCTATGGTTCGTAATTGTTATTTGAAGTCAGCTAATAAGGGCATTCTTGAGGACATTCGCAGAAGCGATGTCTTGCGAACAAATCTCCATTATCTAGGCAAAACTACCGAGGATGGAGATGGTTCGCTTTATAAAGATATTCTTCAGAATAAGACAAGAACTAATCACGCACAGAGTATTTGGCGTGATCTTAAAGGCGAGGGTGTAGTGCCTAGCAGATCCCTAGAG
>Ga0208643_1000654_pt1 | contig 21912 bp, 41 predicted proteins | sample VirMetDEL_Nov_12_FD_184516 | JGI IMG/M metagenome (GOLD analysis project Ga0208643, IMG submission 184516) | Aqueous microbial communities from the Delaware River and Bay under freshwater to marine salinity gradient to study organic matter... | ecosystem: Environmental > Aquatic > Marine >... | reverse complement strand
CTTACGCAACCCAAGAAGAAGGCGCAGTTTGACCCGCAAGAGCTGGAAGTTATGGAAGCTATGGTGCGCGGTAGCCTGCCAGAGAACGTACTCCGTCAAGTAGGTAAGTTATCACCGACAGGTGGGGGCTTGTCGCAGTATTTAAACTTAGGTGCAGTTGTGTATAACCCAGCCATGGCGGGTTTTACTGCCGCAGGCTTCGGCGCAAAAGCGTTAGCAGATAAGCGCGCGGTCAACGCGGTTGATGATGTTAGACGTATGCTTGCTACTGGAACCGTTCCTAGCACCACCAAAGCTCCAAGCGACAGACAACTCCGCATCCTCCTCGGACTTCAAGCAGATTAAGGACTATACGCATGGAACCAGAAGACATGATCGAAGAGATACTTGAAGGCGCTGAAATCGAAATCGAAGAAATCGAGGAAGAAGAAAGCACGTTCAAGGCAAAGTCTCGCACAGAGATCGAAGGCATTGTCCAAAGCGCCATATCCGACGCTGTAGACTTCATTGAAAGCGAAATCAGCGACGACCGGATAAAGGCACAGCGCTACTATGACGGCGAGTCGGATCTGGGCTATGAGGACGGGCGCAGCAAGGTCGTGGCGACTAAAGTCCGTGATACTGTGCGCTCGGTTAAGCCTAGCCTGATGCGTATATTCCTAAGTACAGCCAAGCCAGTTGAGTTCGTCCCAAGAGGCCCAGAGGACGTTGGAATGGCTGAACAAGCCACTGAGTTCATGCACCATGAGTTCACACGCCTTAATGGATACCGTGTACTTAACGACGCCTTCCAAGACGCCTTAGTTAAGAAGCAGGGCATCGTTAAAGCCTACTGGATGATGTACCCAGAGGCAGAGATATTTACATTCACAGACCTGTCTGATGATGAATACGCATATCTGATCGACGATGATGAAGTTACAGTCATCGAGCATAGCATTGAGATGACAATATCAATGGACGAAATGGGCATGGAAGTTGAAATGCCTATCCACAGCGTAAAACTAAGCCGCCAGAAAGAGCGCGGAGAGCTGTGCATTGAAAGCATTCCACCAGAAGAGTTCTTCATTAACCGTGATGCTCGGTCGTTGGACGACGCATATATCACAGCGCACCGCACAGATATGCGCGCAGGCGACGTGATTGCTATGGGGTTTGACCCAGAAGTAGTGCTAAATCTCAGCGGCCTTGAAAGCGGCTCAGAGATGACAGAGGCCGAGACATACGAGCGTCGCGGCTATGACATGGACACGTCTGACTCTGATGAGCAAGACCCAACCATGAAAAACGTAACTATTACAGAGGCTTACATGAGAATTGATGCAGACGGAACTGGCGTTCCTGTCTTGCACAAGCTGACTTGCGGCGGCACAGCATACGAGCTGCTGGACTTTGAGCCTTGCGATGAGATCCCGTTTGCCAAGTTTGAGATAGATCCAGAGCCACACGCCTTCTACGGCAGATCGTTAGCTGAGATCGTTATGGACGATCAGGACGCGGCAACATCTGTGTTGCGTGGCATACTTGATAACGTAGCCATGACAAACAACCCGCGCGTCGGAATTGTAGATGGCTCAGTAAATATAGACGACGTCTTAAATAACGAGATTGGGGCAGTCGTGAGAATGCGCCAGGCTGGATCTGTGCAAGACCTATCAGTGCCATTTACAGCTGGTCAGACACTTGGTGCGCTAACCTACCTAGATGGTTTAGTGGAAAGCAAGACAGGCGTCTCACGGGCGTCAATGGGCCTCGACCCAGACGCTATGCAGTCAACCACCAAAGCAGCCGTGCAAGCAACTGTGCAAGCGGCGGCTGGTCAGGTTGAAGTTATGGTGCGCAACCTTGCAGACGGTATGCGCGACCTGTTCGGCCTGATGCTGCGCCTAATGAGCAAGAACATTGACGAAGAGCAAATGATGCGGATGAATGGGTCGTTTGTGCCTGTTGACCCGCGCGTTTGGGATCAGTCAATGGACGTGGCTATCAATGTCGGTCTCGGCACTGGCAGAGAAGAAGAGAAGGCAATGGCACTTAGTCAAGCATTGCAGATGCAGACAATGGTTTATCAGACCTACGGTCCAATGAATGGCCTTGTTAGCATGACCAACATCCGCAACACACTAGCTGACCAGTTGGCCGTGGCAGGCATTCGCAACGCAGATCGTTACTTTGCGCCGATCACACCAGAGATTGAGATGCAAATGCTGCAAATGCAGCAGCAGGCTCAAGCACAGCAAGGCCAAGGCGCTGACCCTAACGCAGCATTCTTGCAGGCAGAGCAAATGAAGGCACAAACCAAGATGCAGGCTGATATGGCAAAACTGCAACTTGAGGCACAAAAAGCCGCCGCAAGTGACGATTTGAAGCGTGACCAGATGGCTCAAGACCTTCTCGTTGACGCCGCAAAAGTGTATGGTGAATATGGAACAGCAGTGGATGTTGCACGCATCCAAGCTGAACAAGATAAAAACCGCATGATTGGCGGTATGGCACAAGGAAACGTACAGCAGTGAGCGCTGATATACGAATAAAAGCCGATGACGCGCGTCGTTTAAAACACGACAGCGCGTTTAAGGCGTTTGTGCAAGAGGTTCGCGAAAGCCAGATGCAAGTTTTCGCAAACAGTGGTGCTTCAGACGTTGAAGCCCGTGAAGAGGCGCACGCGATAATTCGTGCGTTAAACCAGATCGAAGTGAACCTTGACGCTGCGTTAGCAGCAGAGACACTTTTAGATCGCAAGCAAAGAAAGTAGCACCGATATGGAATCGACTACACTAGAACAAGCGGCTGCGAGCCTGCTATCAACATCCGAGCCAGCGGCTCAGGGTGATAATCTAAGCGAAGCTGTGGAAGAAATCACAGAGCCTACAGACGACGGTCAGGGCGAAGAGATTGAAGCCGTAGCCGAGAGCGACGATGACGTCGAGGTCTCCGACGTAGATATTGATGACCAAATTGACGACGAAGACCTAGTAGAAGTTGAAGCTGAAGACACCATGCTCATCCCCGTCAAGGTTGACGGAAAAGAAGAGCAATGGACACTGGATCAGTTGAAGCAATCTGCGGCGGGTCAAGCGGCAATCAATAAACGGTTCCAAGAAGCTGCCGAGGCGCGTAAGCAAATCGAACAGCAGGCAGCCGTTTTACAGCAGCAACAGCAACAAGTCATGCAGTTGTACCAAGCAGCGCAAAATGGTGGTCTACAAGCCCCAACCCCACCTTCTAAAGAGCTATTCGAAAGTGACCCTATTGGGTTCATGGAAGAAAAGCTCAATTACGAAGAGGCGAAGGGCCAATACGATCAGCAAATGCACCAACTTCAGAATGTGCAACGTCAGCAGATGCACGCTCAACAAGAGGCTCAACAAGCCTACCTTCAAGAGCAAGCAAGAGAGTTGACACAGCATATCCCTGATATCGCAGACCCAGAAAAGGGTCAGGCGATTAAAAACGCATTAGTCGAAACTGGCGTCGAATACGGCTTTACAGCCGATGAGATGCAGCGTGTGACTGATGCTAGATATGTTCGTGCGTTGAACGACGCTCGGAAATATCGCGAGTTGGTGAAAAAGCGCAAATCAGTGACGGCCAAAGGTGAAAAGGCCAGACCTGTAATTAAAGCTGGTGCAAAGAAAACTGCCGATGGAAATGCTGCAACTCGCAAAAAAGCGAAAACTCGCTTGCAGAAAACAGGCTCAATTGATGACGCATTGGGCTTGATAATCAACTCCTAAGTCTTTGAAAGGACTAAACAAATGGCACAGCCAGCAAATACATTTGACAGCTACGATGCTGTCGGCATCAGGGAAGACCTCTCAGATGTAATCTATAACATCTCCCCGGAGGAAACTCCATTCTACTCGAAATCTGCTAAGAAGTCGGCAAGCAACACTTTAGTTGAGTGGATGACTGATTCGCTTCGTGCTTCTGCCGCCAATGCTCACATTGAGGGTGACGCGACTGCTGGCGAAGCTCGCACTGCTACAACTCGTTTGGGTAACTACACCCAAATTTTCAAAAACGCAGTTGTCGTGCCAGACACAGACGAAGGTCTGGACAAAGCCGGTCGCTCAAAAGAGATTGCTTATCATACACTTAAGATAGCAAAAGAGCAAAAATTAGACATAGAGAAGGCTATGTTCGACAACAATGCGCGTGTTGCGGGTAACTCCACAACTGCACGCGAAATGGCTGGCGCATTGGCTTGGATTAAAACCAACACAGACCACGGCGCAAACGAAGGCGCTGATCCAACAGGCGACGGCACAGACGCACGTACAGATGAGACAACTACTCTCATCGCGTTTTCGCAGGCTCGTTTTGACGGTGTTATGCAGTCAATTTGGGAAGAAGGCGGGAAACCAGATACGGTTTACCTCTCAGCATTCCAAATGAATGTTGCACTTGGCTTTACGGGTAACAACAACCAGCGTTCAGCAGTACAGGCTGGCGATGAGCGTGTGATCAAATCTCTGGCGGTGTACGTCACGCCGTACGGTTCGGTGGAGTTCCTGCCAACTCGGGAGAACCGTTCGCGTGACGTCCTAATCATGCAGGACGATATGTGGGAAGTCGCAAGCTTGCGTCCGACCAAGAATGTTGCTTTGGCGAAAACTGGCGACAACACTACTCGCCAGGTTGTGACAGAGCTAACGCTTTGTGCCAAAAATGAAGCGGCCAACGGCGGCATCTTCGACAACACAACTTCCTAAAAGAAATGATGGGGTGGTTTTTATCACCCCATCTACCCATAAGTTTTTGGAGCATGTAATGAAAGAAGTCATTGTAAATCGAATTAAGATTAAATGCAGCAAGGGCCGTATTGAAAAGGGCGAGAAAGTTATTTTGTCGGACGCAGAGATTGAAAAGATCACATGCCTACGACCAGACAGCGTCACAGTTTTGCGTGAGATCGTAGAACCTGCTAAAGTAGAAAAAACAAAACGGAAATCACGCAATGCAAAAAGCCGCTCATTCAACTAAAATTGCCGAAAAGTTTAGCTTTGAAGACGACAAGATCGTCGTCAAGAAAACTTTTGATATGTCCCACGTCCTCAAGGATGCGCAACACGCCCGTGAGGTCACACAGAACAGCTTTGGGTCAGACTATAAGCACGTAGGCAATGTGGACATGGGCCAGCTAGGTGTGTGGCTCAAAGAAGCTGGGGTCTCCTGGACAGACACAGCAGCCGTTAAGGACGTAATAAAAAGAAAGCTGATGAGTAACGAATTTAGTGCGCTTCGGGTCTGGGAAGGCACGTACTGAGATGGAAGTCTCTTCGCTCATAAATATTTGCCTGACAGCCGCTATCGGCGGGATAGGCTGGTGGCTCAAGGCGCAACACTCCGAGGTTGCAAGGCTTCAAATCCTTGTGAACAGGACACGCGAGGAGATGGCAAAAGAGTACGTTACGAAGGCTGATAGCACGGCTGTTATGGGCCAGATCGTTGCTCGTTTTGACCGGATAGAGGAAAAGATAGATCGTCTGATGGAGCGGTAGCTCATGGCGATTTTAGAAACTATAGCTGCTGCTAATGCTGCGTATTCAGTTATTCAGACCTGTCTTAAAAACGGATCTGAGGTAACAAATTTAGTTTCGCATGTTGGAAAGTTTCTCACTGCTGAAGATGAATTAAAAGATGCAGTAAAGAAAAAGAAGGCAAATCCGATTAGCTCAATCACTGGCGGGTCGGAAGGAGATTGGGCAGAGTTCCAAGCATTAGAAGATTTGAAGGCCAAAAGAGCCGAATTGGAAAGCTGGTGTAGATTGTATGGCCCACCGGGAACTTGGGATAGGTGGCAGCAGTACCAGGCAGAGGCGCGTAAGGCTCGACGCGCAGCAGAGAAGCAGCGCCAGAAAGAACGAGAAGAAATGATCGAAGCCATGACCACAATTGTGTGCGGCTTCATTGCTATTGGCGCAACAGGCGCAGCGTTCTACTGGCTTGGTAAGTTCATGGAGAAGTGGTGATGATCTGGGTGTTAGTGTGGTTTAACATAATCAACAATAATATTACGAGCTATGAGTTGGGACAATTTACGTCTGCCAGCGAATGTGCCAGAGCAAAAGATGCCGCAAAGGTTTTAATAACAGACAGCAAAACGATTACCTATTGTTTTTCAGTTAATTCGGATATGGTAACAAAATAAAAGGGAACGACGATGCGTAAATTAGACAGTATTTTTATTCACTGTACAGCTACTCGCGCAGAGTGGTGGGCAGATCGCAGGCCAGAAGAGAAGGCGGCTGAGTGCAAGCGCTGGCACTTAGACCGAGGATGGTCTGACGTGGGCTATAATTATTTCGTCGATAGAGACGGCACAGTCACAGAGGGTCGTCCGATTGAAAAGACGCCGGCAGCGCAAAAGGGACACAATACTGGTTCCGTAGCGATTTCACTGTGGGGTGGTCACGGCGGTGAGCAGCATGACAAATTTGAAGAACACTTCACAGCAGACCAAGATCGTGCGCTGCGTAAGCTGATCGCGCAACTGCGAATGGAATACCCGTCAATTACAAAAGTGCGTGGACACAACGAAGTTTCGGCAAAGCAGTGTCCTTGTTTCGGTGTATCCGAATGGCTGAACGGAGTTGAGGCAGTCAAGAAGCCAGCGCGCAAAAACGTAGCGCAAACCAAAACAATCCAGGCGTCTAGCGTCGCCAAAATAGCGTCCGTCGCAACTCCTCTGGTCGGTGTTGTAGGCGGGTTGCCGTGGCAGAATTTAGCAATCATGGGCGCGCTGGCAGTCGTGGCAATGGTCGCATTGGGCGTCATTGATATCGAGCGCTTAGGCAAATGGAATAAAGGCGACCGTTAATGTTTTTGTTTGCAAAATTGAAGATTTATGCGGCGCTGATCGGCGCTGCGTTAGTGGCAGTCGTGACTGTCTATTACCGTGGCCGAGCAGACGGCAGGGACACTTTAGAGTACGAAATCAAGGATGACCGTCTGGACAAACTGCTGACAGCAAAGGAGTTGCAGGATGAATTACAGGAAATGGATGATGATGATATCGCTGCCCGTGCTTATGGCTGGGTGCGGAACGACAATCGCGGGTGACACATATTGTGATTTATCAAAGAGTATTATGTTTGGGGATCAGTCTGTAGTCGATGCGCTGGCGAAATCAGACCCAGCTCTATTACGCCAGATCGTGCAGCACAACGAAACGCGGCAGGCAATCTGCTCGGAATAAGAAGGTGACCAGCAGCAAGACACGCACAGGCCGTGCGGGGGAGCATTTTGTGGCGTACCTGATCGAAAGGTCTGGCTTGGAGGCTGCGAGGGTTGATGGCGCTTGTGATCTACACGTCACGCTCGACAGTGGTCGGGTTCTGCGTGTGGAGGTCAAGACAGCTACAAAACTGGCCGGTCACAAGTACAAATTTTACCATAGTAGCTTTGAGGCGGATATCTTTGCGCTGGTCGCTATACAAAACGACCAGCCGCTTGTTAGGTTTTTGGAGGAGAGCAACATGCCACGCTACTCTCTACACCGAGATGAGTTTACGCAAGAAAATCAGGATGCAGATTTGCAGTGGATAGCAAGCCTAGATTAAATTCTCTTGCCAGCCTTGCGTAGCTTTTCTGTAAATTCACGCAAATCTCGGACTGCAATATGCAGTTCGTTTGGGATTGAAGGTCGAGCTTTCATTCGATGACGCTCATCCTGCAATCTATCGACCTGACTGCGTAGATATTTTAGCACCGCTTCGTCTTCTGGAGATATTTTCCTGTTCGACATTACAACACCACAGCAAAAACCAATATCGCGTAAAGCGTAAACATCAAAGCCAAGCCACCTAAAACGTCACCAAATACGCTGTCTTCCATTTCGCGCAGCATTTCGCGCAGTTTATCAAGCTTGTTCATTTTTGTTTACCTCTACTTCCTCAAAGAATGCGTCACGAACGATTTCTAAAATGTATTCTGAAACCGTTTCGCACTCACATTTGTGTGCATTAATAATCAGCCAATCTAGCTGTTCTTCGCTGAGTTGTTTAATAATATACGATATAGAGCCTAATCGCATGTGATTTTTAGTGCCATGCTTCAGCGGGTTCTTACGCTTTCGTCGCGGGACGACCCCGTTTTCTCGACCCCTCCGCACAGCCGAATTAACCAAGGCGAACTTCACACCCAACTCCTGCGCAATGGCTGGAGCAGTCATGCCTGCCAAAGTCATTTTCCATATTTTTTCAGTTTGTGGCTTCCGCATATCAGGTTTCATTATCTGCCTCCAATTCCTCTAATTCTTTACGGGCGCGTGCTAGACTAGCGCCATCGACGGCTAGGTCAGCCGATACCCAGCTCGGCCTAACGCCCTGATACCGTTTTTCTAAGCGCTCTAGCGATTGTGACATGAAGTCAATGTAACCCTTAAGGTCATCAATTCTTTGTTTGTTAGACATTCATAGCCGCCTTCCTAGCCGCAACAGCATCTTTAATATCAACAAACGTACCTAAGTTCGTTTTCTTTCCATTAATATTTGCAGATGCGCGCCACTTTCCATGTGACTTAATAAAGCTCACTCCTGCAAACCCAGACGTATTTGCTTTGCTTAAACCTTTATTTAAAGATTGCTCTTTGGCAGTTGCTTCGCGCAAATTTACAATTCTGTTATCACAGCCGTTTCGGTTTAAGTGGTCTATTGAGTTAGGCCATACTGGATAATAGCCGTGGTGCAAAAAGAACCCTACGCGGTGTGCGAATAAATTTTTACTGACACCTTTATAGCTAACAGACCCAACAAGGTAATCGCACGTACTTTTGTGATTGCTCACACGGCAGTTAAAACTTAATCGACCACTATGTTGAGTATTATATCTCAAAGCTGAACCAGCAGCACTTACAAATGAACTGCCTGCGCCAGTGTCAAAGAAATCCTCACTCAGCCGATCACACGCATATATCAAACCGCTGTCTGGATCGTAGCGGAACAGCCTACGCATTAAATCTAAATCTTCCCAAAATTTTTCCATGTTGCATTCCTCCTTTGCAAAGTTTGCGAAAAACTATTTGTGGCTTTATCGCAAACAACACACATAGCCTAATCCAACAAAAATCCTAATACAACCCCCTTGACGTACAATTTTTGTCCTATATGCTCAAATAAACCAAAAGGAGATAGAAATGAAAAATCGCAAAGAGTCCCGAGTAGTGTTGACCGACGACCAACACGACGTTTTGACAGCCGCCGCAAAGCGAGCTGGTATGCCGCTCGCAACGTATCTGCGCTACTGCGCGATGCAAATTGCATTTCAGCAGCGTGTGACTGCAGAACATACTGTAAAGGCTTGATGATGCTGATTTATGGCATTGACCCAGGCTATACAGGAGCGATTACGCTCTACTGGCCGATCACGGGTGACATTGAAGTGCATGACATGCCGACAATGAAAAACCCAAAGGGCAAAACGATCCTAAACATGCACAGCATTTTAGATATTTTAGAGCCAGAGGGCGATGGGCCACGTGTGGCTTACATAGAGCAAGTTGCCGCCATGAAGGGCCAAGGCGTGTCGTCCATGTTCCGCTTTGGCGAGCAGTTTGGAGCGCTGCAAATGGCTCTGGCTGCAACAAAGACGCCGATGCACATGGTCACGCCGTCTACTTGGAAGCGGCATTTTGGTCTGAGCAGAGATAAGGGTGTTGCGCGCAGCCTTGCGATGAACAGGTTTCCAGCCGAGGCTAGTCGGTTTGGTCGTGTAAAGGATGATGGACGCGCAGAAGCCACGCTAATTGCGTTATATGGAAAGGAAGTAAGTAAATGAAAACTTACAACTACCGAGATGCATTTAATAAACATTTAGTGCATGATGAAAATCTTTTAGATTTTGAAACCATTATTGATGCGACAGACATTCGCTCTGATCTTTATTTTGCTAACTACGAAAAATCACCTTGGCATGTGCAAGCAGTCATAAACGGTTTCGAGGTAAATTTTTGGCCGCACACAATGAAAGCGTATGCACAAGGCTTCGGAACTAAAGCAGATCTGCACGCGATAATTGATATGGTACACAGCATTAAAGATGAAGAAGATTTTGAGGTGTTGGAATGAACGGTTTTGAAAAACACGGCATCAAGCACCTATCTGCAAGCAGCATCAACCTCTGGTCGAACGCACCGGACGTGTGGGTAATGAGCTATCTGTTTAAACAACGTACACCTATGGGGGCAGCCGCTTGGAGGGGCATATGTTCGGAAACTGCAGTAGCTTCAGCCCTAACAGGCGCACAGAGCCTCAGAGACGCCACTAAGAGTGCATTAGAGAAGTTCGACAAGCGCTTCATTATTGCAGACGAGAGAACCACCAAGGAGCGAGACGTGATCGCTCCGATGGTCGAGAATGCTGTAGAGGCTCTGAAGGGTTACGGCAAGCCAGAGTTTCCAGAAGAGGGCGGTCAAAACAAGATCAGCATTACGGCGAAAGGCGAGGGCTGGGAGATCCCTGTCATTGGCTACCTTGACCTTGTGTTCCCTGACCGTGGTTTGGTGATCGATCTCAAAACGACGAACAGAATGACGAAGGTGATGTCAGCAGAGCATCAGTTGCAGCGCTGCATCTATCAGAAAGCGATGGGCAACTACGGCGTCAAGTTCCTGTACGTCAGCAAGGCTAAAACTGCGCTGTTAGAAGACGGCGACGTAAACGAAACTCTGGCGAAAGCCAAAACAAAAATTGCACGGCTAGAGAAATTCCTCTCTGTCTGCGATGCGGAAACAGCAAGGGCTATTGTTCCAGTAAACCCAAACACGTTCTATTGGTCAGGCTCCGAGGCTCTCCGCGCTGAAATGTACGGCATGTAGCTGTGCAAACGCCCAATATCGGGCATAACACGTCAACTAGAAAGGCGACAACAATGTTTCAATTAGATTTAGGTTCAAGTGGTGGATCAGGCCCGTTTCTGGCATGGTCAGCAATAGGCACACGCGACGGAAGCGTTCCGGCACGATCATTTTATATCCGCGATGGCGGTGAGAAAGTGCCGTATGATGCTTCGTCAGGTTTCATTATGGATATAGATGCGCTTAAAACGGGGTGGCAACATTCTGAGGGCGCAGTAGGTGTTGCACCGTCATGGAACTGGAACCCGTCAGTCAACCAAATGATGCAAAAACCAGGAGACGACTGGAAGAAAGGCTTCTCAATAAATTGTGCAACAGGTGGCGGCAACACGGCCACTTGGGAGCAGGCAGGGGCAGCAGCGTGGCAGTCGTTAGAGGCGCTTGCACCTCTGCTCGGTCAACGTCCAGACTCAAAAAGCTTGCCCAAGGTAAAGCTGGCAGAAGCAAAGTTTGTGCAGTTCCAAAAAGGCTCGACAGTCGTGCCGATCCTAGAAATTGTGGAATGGGTTGAACGTCCTGACTGCCTCAAAGATGGCGTCGAGGCTGGTATAGCAATGGAGCCAGCAGCTCCAGCAGCAGCGCCAGCTCCGGCAGCGCCACCTTCTTCAGCGCAAGTTAAAGACGCGGAGTTTTAATAAATTTACTTGCTAATGTGGGCGGCGGGAGACTGCCGCTCATTGACATGCGGCTGCATATAGCCGCATATAGTAACGACATAATGACGGGGGATTACACATGCTACTATCGGACATTGAGGTGGCGCAACTGTTGTCGGTATCACGCACAACGGTGTGGAGATGGCTGAAGGACATTGAGGGCTTTCCAGAACCGCTAAAGATCGGCGGAGCAACACGCTGGCGTCGGGCTGATGTGGCTCAATTTGTTTCTAATCTTGCGACGATTGACCGGCAAGATGATGTGGAAGATTACATCAAGCGGGTGGCGGAATGATGGCAGCATTAGAAGCACAGCCGACAGAAATAAAACAATTCATAGAGACAATCACTGAAGGCTGGGATGATCTGGACGGCAACCCAATGATTGAGCTGCGTGCATTGCAGGAGCATGGCGCGCCAAATGTGGCGAGGTTCGCACTGGATTGGCTAGACGACGCAGTACAACACGCAGAGGCAATGAATAGCGCTGGGCGCAACGTTTATATGTGCATAAATCCTGTTGATGCAGAGAATATAGACGCAGGAAAGGGCGCGAAAGACGACGATATCATGGCCGCGTTTTTCAATTTTGCAGACGCAGACACAGATGGAGCAATGCAGAATATACTGTCGTTTGCTGGGCCAAAGTTCACGATGTCGGTAAAGACAGGCACGCAGCCGTTTGTGCGCGGTCACTGCTACTGGAGGCTGGAAGAGCCAGTTCGCAACCTACAGGCGTGGCGTGAGGTGCAGCAGTCGATCGCACAGAGCCTTCAGACAGATGAGGTGGTTATAAATCCTAGCAGGATCATGCGTGTGGCCGGCACAGTGTCGTGGCCGAGCGAGAAGAAGCGCCAGAAGGGCTACACAGACGAAATCGTGACAATGCGCACGGAGTTCTCAACAGACAGAGACCCAGTGCCGTTCGAGCGCATGATGCGTGCATTCCCAAAAGCTGAGAAAGAAGCGGAGGTGGCGTTCAGCATTGATCTGGGCAAGCAAGCTATGGACAGGGAAATGGCGCAGCAGGCGATTATGTCAGGCGACGATTGGCACCATAACGTTGTGCGCCTCGTCGCCTCATATGTTGCAAAAGGTTTAGGCGATGCAGAGATCCACGCCATAACAGATAAATTTACGCAGCCGCCGTTTGACATAGACGATACACGCAGAGAAGTGCAGCAGGCGATTGATGGGGCGAGGGCCAAAGGGTGGACGCCTGAGCCGCAAATAACGCCGCAACAGGCGATACAAAACATCAGCTTTGAGCCGGACACGCTGGTAGAGCCAACGCCCGATAAAAAGAAAAATATATTTTGGGCAGCAGAGGCGCAGCCAGTGCTATCGTCAAGCTATTTAGTTAAAGGGTGGCTCGGTGCGGAGCAAATGAGCGTAATTTATGGCCCTTCAAACGTGGGGAAGTCGTTTTTCGCGTTAGATATAGCTTTCCACATTGCAGCGGGAATGCCGTGGCAGGGTTGCAGGGTTAGGCAGGGGCCAGTGCTATACCTCGCGACAGAAGGCGGCAACGCGTTCAGAAACCGAGTTTATGCGCTGATGCAAGCGCACAAGATGGACAAAGTTCCTTTAGCAGTGCGCGCAGCGCCGGTTGATTTATTAAGGCCAGAGGCAGATGTAAAGCTAATCGCGGAGCTATGCCAAGAAATAGAGCAAGAGCATGGCAAAATGGCGGCTATATTTGTAGATACGCTGTCAAGAGCGATGGCGGGTGGCAACGAAAACGGGCCAGAGGATATGACGGCCTTTATTAACAATGTTGATGCGTTGCGGGATTTTGCAAAGTCTCATGCCTCAATCGTCCATCATTCGGGCAAGGATACAGCGCAAGGCGCTCGGGGCCACAGCAGTCTCAGAGCCGCGACAGATACAGAGATTGAGCTGGAAAACAGCGAAGGCCTACGCACTGCAACAGCGACGAAGCAGAGAGACGTGGAGCCAAGGCCTCCGATTGTATTCCAGTTAAAAGTGCATGAGTTAGGCAGCGACGCAGACGGCGACCCTGTAACGACCTGTACAATCGAGGCAGCCGACGCATTGGATGTTCAAGACGCAAAGAAAAAGAAACCAAAGGGCAGGAACCAGGTTGCGCTAATACAAGCGTTCAATCAGATGCGCCAAGACGCTATTGGAAGTCCAAACTCAGGCGGTACAGGATGGCCCGAGGCGGGGATGTATTGGGCGATTGATGTTCAAGACTTCACAAGCTTTGCGAAGGGGAAACTAGGAGGGACGAACCCAAGGGCGGCGTTCCAAAAGGCTTTGGACGGCCTATTAGCGAGCGGATATATGTCGCAAAATGATGGATATTGCTGGATCTCAGCCAAGGAAGGCAGAATTTAATGAAAATGCTATGTGCATGAAAACAAAGGATAAGTGTGTAGAAAAAACTTTTTCTACAAGGGTGTTTTTGGAGCGTTAAAACTAGGGTGTTTGTAGAAATGTGTAGAAAAGACGAAGTTATTTGTTTTCAATGCTTTAAGTGTTGTGTTTTCTACAATTTCTACACTTTTCTACACTTTTTCTACAGAAGGCTAGAAGTGTAGAAAATGTAGAAAATCCCTTTAGGGTTTCTACATTTCTACAGCCGCGAAATATTAAAAGGTAAGATTGGAGGAAGATTATGGATATCGGCGGTGTGAATAAGAAGAAGCCAAGGAAGCCAAGGAAGGCGCAGCAGTCGCGGCGGCCAGTTCGTCAGAAGAAAAGTGATCGGCTGCTGCATGGGGATAAACAGCCAGACCAGATTATGTCGGACTTCGCCTTGGCTCCATTAGACCGGCTGGCTTTGGGTATGGATCGGAAGTGGGGTATTGATATGCTGCCAGAGTTGGTCAGTCCTGAGACTGCGGTGAAATATGGTTCGGCGATGTCGAAGCTCAATGCGGCTATCAGAGAGAATGATCCGGCCATGGTGCGCGAGCGTGCAGAAATTTGTATGCGTGGCTTAGTCGCGATGGACAAGGAGGCGCAGGCGTTAGGCGCTCAGAGAGCGTCAACTGATGTTTGGGAGGTTGATATCGACGGAGAGGCTTACGGCATTATGAGAGATGGGAGGTCGTGGCAGACGGTGAAAGAACAGCGCCCAGATTTAGAGCTGGTCACGTTGCGAGAAGTCGGAATTGCTTTGCAATACTGGCATCAGAATAGAATGGTAAGATCGGTCAAAGAAACCTTTCCAGATGCAGATTTTATCACTACAAATAAAAGCCTTGATGATGAAATACCGTTCTAGGAGGAAATGATATGAACGAGAGAAGCAAAGTCCTGGAAGAAGCTATCAACCTGACGAATGGGGATAGGGCGCGGGATTACGGAGAGCCAAGCAAGAATTTTCAGACGATTGCTGATATGTGGTCGGCTTATTTAGGTTATGGCGTCTCCGCGCGAGATGTATGCAATATGATGGCGTTGCTCAAGATAGCTAGGTTAAAGAATGGGCAGCATCGCGATAGCAGTTTGGACGGCGCGGCGTATTTAGCGCTTGGTTTCGAGGTCGGAGAGTGCTAACCTGTCATTGCATGTGACAATCTCCCAGTTACGATGCTCCTCCTCAACTGGCCTGCGCAATATGCGTGGGCCTTTTTTATGGTGATTTGGAATGGATGACGATCAAGAGGCAAGCAGATTGGCTTCGGAGGTGTACGATTTTTGCTGCTGGCTTATCGAGGACGGGGCTGATTCAAGCTCTTTGATTATTGCAATGACTGCTGCGCTTGTTCACATAACAAATGAACATAACGAGGTCGAGGAGCAGACTACAGCTCTACTGAGCAAGATAACGTTCGGCGGTGGGGGTACGTTGCACTAAAGCAAAGAAGGCGCTGTATGGGTCGTTACAGCGCCTCTCAGGGTGGTTTAGGTTTTAATTTGCAGAATTATCTGCTATGGCCTTTCAATAATTTGTGAATCAATTTTGCTTCTTTTGTTTTTATTGGTTTTTTGGAAGACTTAATGGCTTTTTCAACTGCTTTTTCGTTATATTTACTCATTGCTTTTTCTCCTTTTTCATTAACTCCAATTTGTAGTCAGTAAAAAACGCATCTTTATCTGATTTAAGAACATAATCTCCCCAATAAATAGGCTGCCCGTCGTGCATCTTAGGCGCAAAATCAAAAATGTCTCCCACCTTATGTTTTAAATTTTGAAGTTTTGCTGCTTCTTCCATTGAGCAAGTAAACCCGTCTGAAAGACTGTCCAATATTTGTTTCGCGGCATTGTGAAAATCTAAGATTGTTACAAGCTCTTCTCTAGTGATTTGTGTTTTGTTCTTAAGTTTCATTGTATTACTCCTAACATGATTGGGCCAAAGATTGCGGCTGAGATTGCAGCGCCCATAAGAGCGCCGATTGTGATATTTTTTATATGATAGATCATTAGTTTTGATCTTCCACTTTGTTTGCTTCGTACACAGCCTTGGCGAAACCTCTTGGTGTTGCGCTGCGTATGTCTTTGGTTCGCTGTGACTTACCACCAAGCTTTTTGTGCTGTGTAGAGTATCCCTTTGGTACATCAACAGCCACCTTAGTTGGCATCTTGAAGCCACCGCCTGTCCATAGGCATGTCTTTTTTGGGTAGGCATCAAAGGGTGCGATGTACTCAGGCCAACGTGGATGCTTTGCTTCATCGTAATTTATGTAACCACCGTATTGGTATGGGTGGAAATTATAGTCAGGCTTACGCCATTTGGTAGCCAGCACACTGACAGGGTTTTCTATGAAGTATGGCACTTCTAAGTCATCAAAGAACTCTCCGCACCACTTGGCGTATTCAACGGCCTTGGTTTGAAAGTCAGGATCTTGTTCTGCCTTGCGCTTAAAATGTGCGGCTCCACTGACTGCCATATCTGTACATACAGGGAAGGCCATACCAAAAACTACAGAGCCATCGTTGAAGCTATCACAAAGCTTTTCTAAGGTTCGTCTATCGTGCAAATCTGCGTAGCAATAATTTATGTTATCCTCAATGCGTCCTTCCACTGGATGCTGGATGTCAAAGGCGAGGCATTTATATCCTGCTTCTGCCCACGGTTTCAAAGCCTCGCCTGTAAAGTCGTAAAGACTTATTACTATACCTTTATTGCTCATTGCACTAACTCCTTTTCGTATTGCTTTTCGTACTCCAAGGCGCATTCAGCGGCGGCCTTGCAAAGCATTACCTCTTTACTACTCATTGTTGACGCAATTTGTTCTGCGTACTGCAAGCACTCTTTTGATTGTGCTTCTGTGGCTGCGGTAACTGCAAGCGTAAGAGCTAATGTCAAAGCTTCAGTGGTTGTTTTTGGCTCTGGGTAGGTCATTATGCTGCCTCCTCTTCCGGTTCCCAGCAATTGTCCTTGCCAAAAATATAGGCGCCCTTGAACATTTCAAACTCGTCCACGTATGACGCAGAAATATCAAACCCCAACTCAGTCAAACGATCCCATACAGGAACGGGCGGAGACCACGCAGTCCAGCATTTGAAAGCAAACTTGCCCTTCGTCTCATCGTCCGACATTTTAAACGGCTCAGTGATCTCAACCTCGCACACATCCCATTTGGTGCCCCAGTTTAAAATGCGCCAGTCCATAGGGCCGTCTGGGTATTGGTCAATATTAGAGAACGATGCCAACGGTTGCGGCACAACAGCGTCACAGAACCTTGGGTACGCAAGGTCAACGTTGAAAAATAATTCGTGCGACATGGCCCGTGGGCCGTGAACATTCACCTCTTGATAGCAATGATTAGGCATTAGCTTTCCTCCAGAATTGCTGCGGCGAATGCATAAGCGGGTGTTGACTCAACAAATACCATGCCTTCGGCAGTGTGGCCGCCGATATAATCGCCTTGCCAATTAAGTTTGTCTGTGAGCGCTTTAGCTGCGGCGATATGGTTGCCTTCGCTGTCTAGCGCGTGGTCATAGCCTAAAGTCACACTTGTGTAGTTTCCGGTGTGTGTTGCTTTTACGCGCGAACCTCTGCGGTTCGTTGGTCCAAGATATTTTGTCGTTATGGTTTGCATTGTCGTCTCCTCATTCGCTTTGTTATAGTATGTTGATAGGATGTTTAGTGTATAAGGTCAACAACTAATTTGCACAAATGTCAATTAATACGACAAAGCACATACACGGCGAAGCACACGCACGTGCGCGCGTGTCACAGAAGTGCCTAAAAATCAAGATTGCGAATGCTGCACTGCCGCGAAACCACGGTTTCTAGGCGTCATATCTGCTAAGTCATTGATAACGTTGACATCTACATTTAACATAATGACTATTACGCGCCTTTGGCCTTAAATCTGCCGTGAAATCGCGTCAGACCCCCCCCGCCGGCGGCTTTGGCGGTGGGTGTATGTGTGCAGCAAAACGCACACACGGCTGACCCCCCCCCGTACCCCCTTGCTTAAAAACCATCCCTGCCATAAAATTTCCCAAAATATAGGAGGCGGCTTCATGGCTGGCAAAGCACTTCGCAAACGCATACTGTCGGAGGTAGCCGACAACGGCGGCGCAGATTGGCTGTATGACCAAATCGCGTCTGGCGTCACCGTAGCTGAAATGGCTCGGCAGTATGGCTGTACTCGCAGCTACGTCAGCCGCGCGCTAAACAGCATCCCAGAATACAAGGTCGCTTTAAGTGGGGCGCGTGAGGAAGCTGCCGACGCTTTAGTGGAGCAGGGGCTAGAGATGGTCGATCAACTCGGCTCCACAAGCACCAGCAACGAGATCGCCGCCACTCGCGAGAAGGTCAACTTCCGTAAGTTTATGGCTGGTAGTATGAACCAGAATAAGTATGGCACACGGCCACAGAACAACGTCACGCTGTCAATCGGTGACATGCACCTGGACGCCTTGCGTAAAGTGAACAGCCAAATGGCAGCCATTGATGCCGAGGATCGCGAACGTGAAGCCGCCACCATTGACGCGACTTATGAGGAAATGCCCAATGAGTGAAGTCAACCCCTTTGACGACTTTGTTAAAGAGTACCGTGACGACCCCGTGAAGTTCGTCGTCGAGGTTCTGGGCGCAGATCCCCTGACGTACCAGAGGGAGTTTTTGCAAGCATTGGCAGACGGCGAGCGCAAGATGTCGATTAGATCGGGCCACGGCACTGGCAAGTCCACGTCGGCTAGTTGGGCTATGCTGTGGTATGTTTTGCTGCGCTTTCCTAATAAGGTTGTCGTCACAGCGCCGACAAGTGGACAGCTTTTTGACGCCTTGTTTGCTGAACTGAAGCGGTGGATCGGGGAGTTGCCGCCACAACTACAGCCCATGCTGACAGTTAAGTCTGATCGGGTTGAGTTAGCTGCCGCCCCTTCCGAGGCGTTTATTTCGGCCAGAACGTCACGGGCTGAGACGCCAGAGGCATTGGCGGGTGTACACAGTGATAACGTCCTCCTTGTGGTGGATGAGGCGTCTGGTGTGCCTGAGAAGGTGTTTGAGGCTGCTGCTGGCAGCATGTCAGGCCACAGCGCCACGACAATTTTGTTGTCAAACCCGACACGATCTAGCGGCACGTTCTTTGAGAGCCAGACGCGGCTGTCGGGGAGCTGGTGGACGCGGCGTTGGTCGTGCGTGGAAAGTCCACTGGTTTCGGATGAGTTTGTTGATGAGATGCGGCTGCGATACGGCGAGGACAGCAATGCGTTTCGCATTCGTGTGCTTGGCGAGTTTCCATTGTCGGATGATGATACGATCATTCCGTTTCATCTTGTTGAGGCTGCCACGCAGCGTGACATTGAGGTTGATGAGAATGCTCACACGATATGGGGTTTGGATGTTGCGCGGTTTGGGACGGATAAGACTGTACTGGCTAAGCGGCAGAGCAATGTGATTACTGAGGTTAATGGCTGGCACGGGTTGGATCTTATGCAGACTGTTGGCCGTGTGAAGGCTGAGTATGATGGGTTGCCGTCCAGCTTGCGGCCTAGAGAGATATTGGTTGACGTTATTGGGATGGGCGGCGGTGTAGTTGATCGGCTGCGTGAGCTGGGTCTGCCTGTTCGTGGGATTAATGTTGCCGAAAGCCCGTCGATGGGTGAGACGTATGTGAATTTGCGAGCTGAGTTGTGGTTTAAGATGCGCGGGTGGTTGGAGCAAAGGGCGTCCAGGTTGCCTAAGAATGAGCAACTTATTGCAGAATTAACGACGATCAGGTATAGTTTCGTCAGTAGTGGCAAAATGAAAGCTGAGAGTAAGGACGAAATGCGTAAACGTGGATTGCCTTCTCCTGACTTTGCTGATGCGGTTTGTTTAACGTTGGCGTCCGATGCGGCGACAGCTATGGGCGGCAGGGTCGTAACGTGGGGTAAGCCGCTGCGACGTGATTTAAAGGGTGTAGCGTAATGGCTAAGAAGCGTAAGTTTTTAGATTTCCTAGATATGATTGACGGCGGCGGCGCTGGTAAAATGGGCGATGAGTTCGAAGGCGGCGGTTTGCTGTCTGCCTTTGCTAACATGGCTGCTTCACCGTATGGCTCCGAGGATGAGACACGTCGCAAGGCTCGGCAGGATTTCTACAGCTCGCAGAACATTGGCGGTGGCCCCCAAGTTGACAGCGCTCGTGTTAGTCGGCCTGTGGCTAGACCAGCCGCTCCTGTTTCGTTTGCTGATATGGAGGGGCAGTATTCAACTTCTCCTGCCGCTTCTGTTTCGTTTGCTGACATGGAGGGGCAGTATTCAACTTCTCCTGCCACTCCTGTTTCGTTTGCTGATATGGAGGGGCAGTATTCCAGCGCTCCTGCTTCTAGCTATGCCCCAGCCGCGCAAACTGCACTACCCCCGTCTTCTGCGCTTCAAGCAACTGGCGGGTATGCCCCGCCCACTGGCGAACGCTCTTACACTGAATTTTTAAATCTTTTAGGCCCAGACGTAGTGAGAACAAACTCACCAGAAAATTTAGTAGCGGCTTACCAAGAATACAGGAACTCTTTCTAAAAGGAACTAAACCATGAAGACACCAAAGTTTACGCCCCACAAAGGCTGCCCAACACCAGCCGCGTGCAAACGTGAGGGTGTATGCCTTGGCAAGAAATACTCAAAGTAATCTGAAAGGATATCAGTATGTCATACGGAAAAAAATCTAGCGGTATGAAAAAAGGCGGCAAGGGCGGTAAGAAGAAGTAATGGCAAAGGGTCAGAAGCATTACATGCGGGACGGCACTGAGCATAAGGGCGGCACGCACAAAACAAATGGTCGTCTTATGTCTGGCGCGCGCCACACGTCCAACAGCAAATTTCTTTACCACTTAAAAGATTTATCGCCCACCGCGAAGAAAAAGGCTAAGAAGTAATGTGGACTGCGCTGCTTTTACTTTGCAGCGTTGAGGGTAATTGTTTTGCGTTTGGTAGCCCTATTATGCGCAGCGAGAGCGAGTGCATACAGTCTATGCCAGACGGGGTGCAATACGCGAGGATAAGGCTTCCGGGGTACCAAGTCGTTAATTACAAGTGCGTCCAATGGGGCGAAGGAGCATAAGGTGTCAAAAGCTAAACCTAAAGGCAAATCAAAAGTAGGTTTGTACAGCAACATCCACGCTAAGAAAAAACGCATTGCCGCTGGATCTGGCGAGAAGATGCGTAAGCCTGGCAGCAAGGGCGCGCCTACCAATGCCGCGTTTAAGAAAGCTGCTCAGACTGCCAAGCCTGCTAAAAAGAAGAAAGCCAAGGCGTAATGGATCGCTTGTTCGACAAAGTAAATGCAGATGCTTTACTCGATGCAATTCGTCGTCGCGAAGTTAGCACAAATGCAGATGACCCAAACGCTCCTTTGATGCAAAAAAAAGATATGGTAAGCCCTAAAGGTGCAACGGGCGAAATGCAGATTATTCCGGAAATGGCTGTAGACCCTGGGTACGATGTGCCAAATATTTTTGAAATTGGAGAGAGGTTAGGCTTTCAATCTCAAGATGGAAGCATTGAAGAGGCCACTGCTTTAGCAAACGACCCAGAAGTTGCGCGAGAGTATGCAAGGCAATATTTGGAAGCAATGTATGACCGCTTCGGTACAGTTGACAAAGCTGCAGCGGCTTACAACCTTGGCCCTAGAGGTTTGCTTAATGCAGACCAAAAATATGAAAACTTGCCAGAACAAACAAAAGGTTACATTACCGACGTTCGCCGTTTTTACGGAGAGGAAACTGGGCAGTCTTACCCTATTACGTTATCAAGACGCCCTATTAATCGCCCAAAAGGATTATTAGGAGTTTCCAGATAATGGCACGCACAAAAGCAGAAAAAGTTAAAGCAGCAAAGAAACGCCACGGCTTTACCGCTGTAAACAAGCCACGCAAAGGTGGGCCAAAGAAGTTTGAAGTCTTGGCAGTTGAAGGCGACACTGTTAAGAAAATAAACTTTGGCGACCCTAATATGTCCATTAAGAAAAACCAGCCAGCGCGAAAGAGT
>Ga0208643_1000651_pt1 | contig 22028 bp, 21 predicted proteins | sample VirMetDEL_Nov_12_FD_184516 | JGI IMG/M metagenome (GOLD analysis project Ga0208643, IMG submission 184516) | Aqueous microbial communities from the Delaware River and Bay under freshwater to marine salinity gradient to study organic matter... | ecosystem: Environmental > Aquatic > Marine >... | reverse complement strand
GGTATGAAAGGTAAGGATAAAAATGATTCTGACAGTATTCGTCCAAAATTTAAAGGTGGTCCTTTAGCTCTTGAAAGTGCTGCTAAAATAAGTTATTTAAAGAATAAAGATATATTTAAATCTCTAGAAGGTCTTAATAAAAAACAATTAATATTTGAAGAGGATAAAGATGATACTTCATTGTTAGATGAAAACCAATTAAAGAAGTAAGACTCTTTATATATTTATAATAAAATACTATTTTTTTGATGAAAATAAAACACTCAAAGTATAAGAATACTGGAATATTATTTGAATTACTAGTACGTCAAATAACTGCAGATACATTAAAAGGGGGTGACTCACCTGCTATTGATATTTTAAAAGAATATTTTACTAACACTTCTTTAGGTAAAGAATACAAATTGTATGAGTCTATACTTAAGTCTAAAGTAATAACCGAAGGTAGAGCTACTATGATAGTTGATACTATATTAGAAGCTTCTACTAAGTTTAATAGAAAATCATTAAAAAAGCAGAAATATAATTTAATTAATGAAATTAAGAAACATTATAATTTAGAATCTTTCTTTGGTTCTAAAGTTACTAATTATAAAGAATTAGCTGCCTTATACACTTTAATCGAAAACGTTAATTCAAAATTAATTTCAAATCCTACCCAATTAGTTGAAAATAAAGTAACTTTACTAGAACATTTAACTAAAAAGGAAATTGGTAATGATAAAAAACAATCAGTACTTAAAGAATTTTCTACATATGATAAAGATGTAAGATCTTTAACATATAAAATATTATTAGAAAAATTTAATAATAAGTATGACGCATTAAGTAGTGGGCAAAAACAAATTCTTAAGGAATACATTAATGCTGTAGATTCAACCCCTGATTTAAGAAACTTCTATAATATTAAAATTACAGAGTTAAAATCAACATTATCTAAGATAGTTAAAAATATTAAAGATAAAACCACTCAAATTAAAATTACCGAAGTATCTAAATTCTTAACTGAATTAAATAAAACTGATAAAGTTGGTGATAATAATTTAGTTGATTTGTTACGTTATTATCAATTAGTAAACGAAATTCAAATAGCAAATGGCGTTCAAATATAAACTTAAAGAAATTGAAGTAGGTGATACTAAGGTTACTGGGGGTGTAAAATCTGTAGTTACAGGTAAAGATCCTGTAACGGGTGCTATATCTTGGTCTATTGATTATGTTCCTAATTTAACCAAATTAGTTGAAGATTCTATGGAATTAGCGGATACAGCTAAAGGTGTGTACCAAAAAGCTAAAGATGATAAAAAATTCTTAGACATATACGAACAAGCAAAACAATTAAGAAATGTAATTCGTACTCATGTTAGAAATAATTACCCAGAAGATTATAGAAAAGCAGTCAGAGAAGAAGAAGAAATAGAAGAAATGTCTACTACTGGAGGGGGAGCAGGATCTGCTAGTTTTAGTGCAGGTACAGGAATGCAATATGCAACCCCATACGCTTTTAAAAAAAAGAAAAAAAAACTTAAAAAAGAAGGAGTTGGTGCAACCCTAGGTCCGGGACCTAAAGCAACAGAAGACGGAGTAAAAGATAACTATATAGTAAAAGCATTTAAATACACATTAGTCCCTAAAAATAAGAAAGGTACTTATGTCCAAAAGAAATCAGGACTCGAAGTAAATAAATTATTTTAATATGTATAAGGGTAATATAAAAGAACAAGAAGACAAAGCATCTAAGTTTCACGCGGAACGTATAGAAGCTTTTGATAAATTAGAAGCTAGATTTGAGGATATTAAAAAATCCATTAAACTAGGAAAAATAGAAACAATAAAATACTATAGGGATAATCCAGATAGTTTTGCAGTCGTTATAGGCACAGATATGTTAAATGATTATTTCAACGATATAGAAACATTATTACAATAAAAATAAAATGAAAAAAACAGCAAACCAATTACATGAGGAATTAACAAAAAAGTTAATTACAGAAAATTATGTAGATTTAAAACCAATGTCTACATTTGAAGCAACTCCAAAACAAGATTTTGAAATTAAATTTGCTCAATTTTTAAATGAAAAAAAAGGAGATTTATCCGAATTAAAACCTATAGTTAATACTGATGAATCAACAAACACTATAAAAGATTCAGAAGGTATATCAGCAGATTCAAAAGCTAAATTTGAAGGTAAAGGATTTCAAGCTTCTTACAAAGTTGATAAAACCTTAGAAAATATTGATTCTCATAATTACGATTATGATACTACAGTAGAAAACATTAATAATGTTAATGGTGAAGAATTATTAAAAGGTGTACAATTAGAAAGCAGCTATAATAGTGAATTAACTTTAGATGAAGCTAAAGAGCTAGTAATTAAAAACTTAGCTAAAGATCCATTACATTATGTAAAAGAAGGACAATTTGGAATTAAGGGTTTAGGTTATACTGAAGCTAAAACACAAAAAGTAGATGGTAAACATGCTGCAAGCGGATATAGTGAAAAATTAAAAGACAGTGATAATACATTTGATTTAGTTAAAGAATCCTTAATGGGGTCTTTAAGAGAAGAAGAAATTGAAGAATCACCAAAACCCGATTTTGCAGATATCGACGGAGACGGAGATAAAAAAGAACCAATGAAAAAAGCAGCATCAGATAAAAAGAAAAAAGTGAAAAAAGAATCAATAGATAGTAAATTAGCGGAAATAGGGAAAGAAGCTGAAGCCGTAAAATTAGAAGCACAATTAGATTATTTACATGATCATATCCAAGAAAAATTAGATAGAGTTAGTTCAATTCAAGAAGATGAAAACCTTAGTGAGTTAATTGATAAAACTAAGATGAAGGAAATGCAAAGAGAAATTAAACTTTTAGAAAAGAAGAAATCTCAAATGGAAAAAGTATATGAAAAATCATGTGGTAAAGCATATTCTAAAAAAGAAATAGTAGATGAAATGGATGAGGTAAGTTGGAATGATAAAAACAACCCAACTCGTGGTGCTGCTGGTGAAAGAGATCCTAAAAAAGTAGGACAATCAACTTCTGCATATGCTATTGACGAAATGGATGCTGTAAGCTTTAATGATAAAAATAACCCAACACGTGGTGCTGCAGGTGAAAGAGATCCTAAAAAAGTAGGACAATCAACTTCGGCATATTCTGTAAATAAATAATATGAGCAAAAAGCTATTAATAGAAACTCATACTGTAAAGATATCCCCCTCCCAATTAACTGAAAATGTTAATAAGGAGAGTGGAAATCTTTTTGTTGAGGGTATTTTAGCTACGGCTGAAGTTAAAAATGGTAACGGACGTTATTACTCAAAGGGTTTATGGGATAGAGAAATGGAAAAATATAATGAACTAGTTGAACAAAGACGTTCAATGGGGGAATTAGATCATCCTGAATCTACTGTAGTAAACTTAAAAAATGTATCACATCTAATATCAGAATATTGGTGGGATGGAAATAATGTAATGGGTAAAATTGAAATACTACCTACCCCATCAGGAAATATACTTAAAGAATTAATTAAAAGCGGAGTTACAGTAGGTGTATCATCTCGTGGTATGGGTTCTTTAGAAGAAAGAGGTGGTGTAATGGAGGTACAAGATGACTTTGAATTATTATGTTGGGATTTTGTCTCAACACCTTCAAACCCAGGTTCTTATATGACTACCTTAAATGAAGGTAAAAATACAGTTACATATGATTATACCAATGTAAATAAAGTAATACATGAAATCCTTTGTTCAAAAGGTTCATGTCCTATAACTTAATAATATTTTCTTCGGACGCTACCGACGGATTTAATGCATAAAGCGCTCTTTTGAGCGCTTCTTGTGTCTTAAAATATTTTTACATACGTATGACCGCAATGTGTCATGAGTATCTTATATGGCACCAATATAAAAAAACTACCTATTACGATTCCTAATAATCGTATTTCACAAAAAAAATTTTGAGATTATGGCAAACAATGATTTGTTAAAAGAAGCAATCGCTGATGCTAAAGCTGTTAAAGAAACTGCTATTGCAAACGCAAAACTTGCTCTTGAAGAGGCTTTTACACCTCATCTAAAAAGTATGTTATCTGCAAAGTTAGAAGAAATGGACAAAGACGAAGTTGAAGAAACTGAAATCCAAGAAGTTGAAGCTGATTTAGAAGAGGCGTATGATGACGTAAAAGAAGAAAAAGAAGAGCTTGATGAAATTAACCTAGACGAGTTACTTGCTGAACTTGAATTGGATGAAAACGCTCGTACAGACGCTGAAGAAGAAGGCTACAAGGACGGTATAAAGGACGAAAAAGAGGACTTGAAAGAGGACGAACGTACTGATGCTGAAGAAGAAGGCTACTTAGATGGCGAAAAAGACGAGAAAGAAGACACGGAAGATGGTCTTGAAGATGAAGAAATTGATCTTGAAGATATGTCAGAAGATGACTTAAAAGGATTCATTGAGGATGTTATTAAAGATTTAGTAGCAGACGGAACAATTGAAGCAGGTGATGAAGCAGTGGAAGATGAAGAAGATGTTGAAGACGTTGTAGACGTTGACGATATCGAAGATATTGAAGATGTTGATGTTGATATAGAAATTGACGAAGCAAAAGTAGAAGATTTAGACGAAATGTCTAAAAAAGAAAAAGCTGAAGGTGATGATCGTAAAAAAGACGATAAAATCGAAGCTGAAACTGAAAAAATGAAATTTAAAGAAGCGATTGAAGAAATCGAAGCTCTTAAAGTTGAATTACAAGAAGTTAATTTACTTAATGCTAAGTTACTTTATACAAACAAAGTATTCAAATCTAAAAACTTATCTGAAGACAAAAAAGTTAAAGTGCTTAAAGCATTTGATAAAGCGTCAACAGTAAAAGAAGCTAAAGTTATTTTTGAAACATTAAACGAAGGTTTAGTATCAAAAACAGAAGCAATGGCAAGACCAAGAGGTAGTGCATCTAAAGCAACTGGAACTATAACTGAAGCTAAAAAACCAATTATTGAAAGCAATGATGTATACAACCGTATGCGTAAACTTGCTGGATTGATTTAAAAAACAATTTTAAAACTTTAAAAACTAAAAAAATGAGCTTAAATACTCTATTAGAAAGCGCGAACCCATACCACTCAATGCAGAGTGACGCAGCCAAATTGGCATCAAAATGGGAAAAAACAGGTTTGTTAGAAGGAATGACTGGTGCTAATAAAACCAACATGGGAATTATTCTTGAAAATCAAGCAAAACAATTAGTAGTAGAAGAATCTAACACCGGTGGTGGTGCAGGTTCTGGTACTTTTACAGCAGGAACAGGTGCTCAGTGGGCAGGTGTTGCCTTACCATTGGTAAGAAAAGTATTTGGTCAAATCGCAGCGAAAGAATTCATTAGCGTTCAACCAATGAACTTACCTTCAGGTCTTGTATTTTATTTAGATTTCCAATATGGAGCTAATAAAACACCATTTGTAAAAGATGCATCTTTATACGGAAACGAAGGAACTAATCCTTCAACTGCTCCTTTCGGAAACACTAATTCAGGTGGTTTATATGGTTCAGGAAGATATGGATACTCAATTAACACTACAGCTTCTGTTGCCGCGGTAACAACCGGTTCAGCAGTTCAAGCTTCAGTTAATTATGATTCAGCATTTTCAGCTTCTGTAGCTGCTGGTACTTTGGTTACTGCTTCTGTAGCTGTAGCTGGTCTTGATGCAAATTATGATGCTGAAGCAATCAGAAGCTTCTACTTAGTAGGCGCTAATGCTCCAGCTGTAACAGCACAATACCCTCAATTTACTAAATTCAACGCTGCGGGTACTGCAATTATATTTGTTGTTGATGAAGATTCTATTGATCCTGCTAGTAATACTGCGGTATCTTATTCATTAGCTCCATTAGATAATGAAAGAGGTGATTTTGAAGATGGAAATAATAGCCTAAATGGTAACAATACTCCAATCACAATTCCAGAAATCAACGTACAGATGCAATCATCTGCTATCGTAGCTAAAACTCGTAAGTTGAAAGCTGTATGGACTCCTGAGTTCGCACAAGACTTAAATGCTTACCACGCTTTAGATGCTGAAGCTGAATTGACTTCTATCTTAAGTGAGTACATTTCATTAGAAATTGACCTTGAGATCTTAGACATGCTAGTTGAATCTGCTGCTGCAGGTACAGAAGTATGGTCTGCTGTAAACAACCGTTCAATCGTAGATAATGGTACTGATGGTACTGTTTCAGACTTAGGATTTTATAATTCACAAGGACAATGGTTCCAAACATTAGGAACTAAAATCCAAAAATTATCTAACGTAATTCACCAGAAAACTCTTAGAGGTGGTGCTAACTTTATGGTAATTTCTCCTGCAATTAGTACAATCATTGAATCTATTCCTGGATTTGCTGGTGATGCTGATGGAGATGTATCTAAAGCAAGTTATGCATTTGGTGTACAAAAAGTAGGTGCATTTAACGGAAGATATAAAGTATACAAAAATCCTTATATGACAGATAATCAAATCTTGTTAGGATTTAAAGGTGCTCAATTCCTAGAAACTGGTGCTGTATTTGCTCCATACATTCCATTAATCATGACTCCATTAGTATATGATCCAGCAACTTTTACTCCACGTAAAGGATTGATGACTCGTTATGCTAAGAAAATGGTTCGTCCAGAATTTTATGGTAAAATCCAAGTTAATGGTTTAGAGACTCTATAGTATATAGAATAACCAAATCTTGATAAAATTAACCCGGTCTTTTGACCGGGTTTTTTTTTACTTTTCATATGTATAATAAAATGCGTTATATCAGAACTATATTTATCTCATTATATAGCTATATCCATAATTTACGGTTTTTTAACGTATTTACAACGGTTTCATTCACTGATAATATAACCCTTAATTTCAAGAATTTATGGCAAGTAAACACCATACGGACGATGTATTTCGTTCTAAGAGAGTTCCTAAAAACCCAATTAAGTTCAAACTCCAACTTAATGAAGAACAAAAATTAGCAAAAAAAGCAATCCTCGAAAATACTATTACCCTCTTAGGTGGGAGTGCAGGTAGTGGAAAGACATTATTAGCATGTAATGTAGCATTAGATGGAGTATTTAGTAAACAGTATGATAAAATTATTATTACTAGACCTACAGTATCTAAAGAAGAAATAGGTTTTTTACCTGGTGATTTAAGAGAAAAAATGGATCCTTGGGTTCAACCCATTTACCAAAATTTCTTTGCATTGTATGATAAAGTAAAAGTTGAAAAAATGATTGAAGATGGTAAAATAGAAATTGTGCCTGTATCTTTTATGCGAGGTAGAACATTTTTAGATTCTTTAATTATAGTAGATGAGGCACAAAATGTTACTCATGAACAAATGGAGATGATTACATCTCGTATTGGTTTAAGAAGTAAAATGGTAGTATGTGGTGATTCCCATCAAACAGATTTAAAGAAAAAATCAGATTCAGGTTTTAAATTTCTATATGCTGCTGCTAGAAAAATTAAAAATTTAGAAGCAATTACTTTAACTACTAACCATAGAAATGAAATTGTAGAAGATTTAATAAACTACTACAATGAAGCGGTAGAAAAAGGAGCAAGTATTACAATTTCTGGTTCATATAATTATAATAATAAAAACTAATATCATATTTATAATAAAAATATATAATGGCACAATGTATAACTAGTGGTTCGTTAAAAGTACTTATACAAGAAAGTATAACCTTACCTAATAAAAATGAGGAAATTTGTATAAACGAAATCACAATCCCAGGTATTACTCAAACAGTAAGAAGAGTTGATACTATATCTACCAAATTTAGTGGTAGTGGAGTTGAAATTTTAAGATTTGTTGATTCTGAAGAACAACAAGTAGCAGGTTCATTTGTAAGAGATACAGTTAAATATATGAGATTTACAAATTTATGTTCATCTAATTTTGTTTCTCTTTACTTAATTCAAGATAGTCCTGAATCAACCTCACCTAACACTACTAATAATGGTTCTGGTGATGAGACATTATTTAAAATAGATGCAGGTAAATCAATGGTGTTTTCAAACGCACAAATACAAGGAACAGACTATTATGATTATGCCGTAGAAGGATATGTTGACATTCAATATTTTTCATCATTTTCTGCCTTATCTTCAATAAAAGCAAAAGCAGATACTAAAGATATCCAAATAGAATATTTTGTAGCTTCTTCTTAATATTTATAACAAAATTAAATTAAATAAAATGGCATTAACATACAGATCAGTAAAAGATTCAGCATTAACAATTGATGAATTAGATAATAATTTTAGACATTTCACTGGATCCCATGCAATCACTGGGTCCCTTACAATATCAACTGATTTAACAGTTGAAGGATCAGTAGTTTCATTAGCAGCTTTACCAACAATAGATCCTGCAGTTGCAGGTCAACTTTGGAATGATGCCGGGACTTTAAAAGTATCATTATAGTTTATACTTAAAACTTACATAAAAAAAATTAAGGACTCAATATGAGTCCTTTTTTTCATATTTATAACAAAATATAGATTATGAATATACCTATTTGGGACGGTTCAAGTTCATTCGCACCCGGAGAAACACCTTTTGGTTTTTATGATAATGATGCTGAATTTAGAAGAGATGCAGATAAAGTATCTGTTTTCTGTGCAAACAGATTGGGTTATCCTCTAGTAGATATAGAACTCCAATCTGGGTCTTTTTACACTGCATTTGAAGAAGCAGTAACTATGTATGGAAATGAAATATGGGCCTATATAGTTAGAGATAATTTTTTAGATTTAGAAGGTATTTCAATATTTGAAGAATTAAATGAAACTATAATAACACCAAGTTTTAAACCTATTATAAAACTAACTCAACAATATGCTGATGAAGCAGGAGTAGGAGGTACAATCCCTTGGTATTCAGGTTCTTTTGATTTAACTAAAGGCCAACAAAATTACAGTTTTGAAACATTTATGTCAGCTAGTGGGTTTACAGGGTCTGCTTATTCCGAAGGAATAGAAATTAAACGTGTATTTTACCAAGAACCAATCCCAGCATCTGATTTATATTTAGATCCATATAATGGTTTTGGTTTTGGAGGTGCAATTGCTGCCGGAATGGTGGGTGTAGGAGGATTTGGTGGTGATATGGGATTTTTAATGATGCCCCTAAGCTATGATATGCAAGTAATTCAATCAATCGAAATGAACCAACAAGTTAGATGGTCAAATTATAGTTTTGAAATACATGCTAATGATCTTAAAGTATTCCCAGTTCCAGAACAAAGTGGAAAAATTTGGTTTCAATATATTTTTGAAAAAGATAGAGGAGGGGTAAAATGTGCCACAGATCAAGTTAATAATGTAGGTAATGCTAATTTCCAAAACCCGAAATATAGTTTAATCAATTCTATTGGTAGACAATGGATATTTGAAATGACACTAGCTATTGCTAAAGAAATGTTAGGGTATATTAGAGGTAAATATACAAGTATACCAATTCCAAATTCAGAAGTTAATTTAAATCAAGGGGATTTAATAGCAGCAGCAACAGCCGAAAAAACAGCATTATTAGAAAGATTAAGAGCTTATCTTGATGAAACTTCTAGAAAAGCCCTATTAGAAAGAAAGGCACAAGAAGCAGAATCTAAAATGGTAGAATTACAACAAGTCCCTTGGACAATTTTTATAGGATAATATATGGCAATGTTTACAGGACAGAGGGATGTTTCTCTGGTAAGAAAATTAAATAGAGAATTGATGGGTAATATTATTACCCAACAATGTGCTTTGTATCAATTTAAATTAGAAGAAACTAAAGTAAACATATATGGTGAAGCCGCTGGATCTAAATTTTATAACGGTCCTTTTCTATTTAATGTTTTAATTGATAGACAGGATCAGGCATATGCTGAAAATGAGGAAGGTATTCAGTTTGCCCAGCCAATTAATTTTTTCTTTTTTAGAGATGACCTTGTTGATGCCGATGTAGTACCTGAAGTTGGTGATATTATTTTATATCAAGAAAGTTATTATGGTGTACAAAGTACAATAGGTAATCAATATTGGGGAGGAAAAAACCCTGATTATCCTAATAATGATTCAGATGGAAAACTAAACCCATTAAATCCAGGTTTAGAAAAATTTGGAAGTAACTTATCCATTTTAGTATCAACATATTATATACCAGCAGATAAAGTAGCGATTTCTCCTTATTTAGAACGAATGTAATGAGCAAAATTAGAAAACCAATACCAAAAACCCAAAGACAATTAAGTGTTGAACAGCAAACTGCTTATGACACTGAAAGAGGTAATCCTAATGCTAGAATTAACCCTAATGAATCAGAAACGGGAATAGATTTTAATAGATCTACAAAACTAAGCTTTAAAGAAGATTCTACAAAACCATTTTCAATAGGTATACAAGATCTTGATGAAGCAGTATTTTATTATTTTAAAAATGTAATTAAACCCTTTGTATTCCAAAATGGGGAAAGAAGAAATGTTCCAGTAATATATGGTTCACCTGAAAGGTGGAAATCCTTTCAACGTGATGGTTATTATAGAGATAAAGATGGTGCTATAATGTTACCTATTATTGTTTTAAAACGGGATACATTAACTAAAGATAGAACAGTGTCTAATAAGTTAGATGCTAATGGGGTAAATTTATATGGATCATTCCAAAAAAAGTACAGCCCAGATAATTTTTATAATAATTTTTCTGTACTAAATAATAAAAAACCTGTAAAAGAACACTATGCAGTAGCTATGCCTGATTTTGTAACATTAGAATATAGTGTTATCGTGCAGTCCTATTATATGGAACAATTAAACAAAATTATAGAAGCTTGTGAATATGCCTCAGATGCTTATTGGGGTAATCCAGAAAGATTTAAATTTAGAGCTTTTATTGATTCTTTTTCAACTGAAACTTCTTTAACCCAAGGTATGGATAGATTAGTAAAAGGAACATTCAAAATCCAATTAAGAGGATATATTATACCTGATACAATCCAAAAAGAAATGCATTCAATTCAAAAATGGAATTCTAAATCTAAAGTTACAATTAATTTTGAAACTACTAGTAATGCTGACACATTTAAACCCGGAGTTAGAACTTTTCCTGGTGGGCAAACTCGTCAAGAGTAATTTGGAGATCGTTAAATAGTTATGTATATTAAGGTTACTGAAACTAACCACAGTTATATAGTAGTAAATGAAGAAAACACCAAAAATATTTTCACATGGTAGTTATATAGGGACTACGGGGTATGCAAATCATACTAGAGCATTTTATAGAGAACTTTCTAACCTCTATGATTTAAAGGTTAGAAACTTTACAATAGGTAAATCTTGGGATGGTTTTAATGATGAACCTCATAATGGGGAAGAAGATTTTGATGATAAAGATAAAAAGTTATTAGTAGAACAATCTTTATGGGATAATGATAATTCCCTTCAACATTACCCCTTTTATAAAGAACACCCAAACACTTTTAAACATAATGTAAATATTATCCTTAATGAAACTAACCATCATTTTTTCTATCAAAACTATGATGGTCCTAAGATTGCTTATAATGTTTGGGAAACTACAAGACAACCTGATTATTTTTTCAATCAATTAAAAACTTTTGATCAAGTTTGGGTTGCTTCTAAATGGCAAAGAGATTGTACTATAGAACAAGGAATAGAACCTCATAAAGTAAAAGTAGTACCTGAAGCTGTAGATGGGTCAATTTTTAAACCTAATAATAAATCAACCCTTCCCGAATATAAAGATAATAGGTTTAAATTTATTTTATTTGGTAGGTGGGATTATAGAAAATCTACTAAGGAAATTATAGAATCTTTTTTACAAGAATTTAATGAGGATGAACCCGTGGATTTAATAGTATCTATTGATAACCCCTATGCTAAAGATGAATTTAAATCTACAGAAAATAGACTTAAAAACTATAATTTAAATGACCCCAGAATTAAAATAAAACATTTCCCAACTAGGAAAGAATACATTAAGTATTTACAAAAGGGGCATGTTTTTTTATCTTGCGCAAGATCAGAAGGATGGAATTTACCTCTAATTGAAGCTATGGCTTGTGGTACTCCCTCCATTTATTCTAACTGTAGTGCACAATTAGAATTTGCAGAGGGGTTAGGATTACCTGTAAACATATTATCTACATCAAAAGCTAAAAAAGGTGAATATAGTAGTTTTTCTCAAGAAATGTTAGAGGGGGAATTTTATGATCCCGATTTTAATGACTTAAAAAAAGTAATGAGAGATGCTTATATTAACTATAAAAAACATAAAAAACGGGCATTAAAAGAATCTATTGAAATACGAGAAAAATTTACATGGGAAAATGCTGCTAAAATCGCAGGTAAAGAAATTGAAGATTTGTTAGAAAGTTTACCTAAGAATAAAGTGGAAATAAGTTTTAATTTAGGTCCTAAAGTAGAAGTACTAGGTCATCATAACAACAAATATTTTGTTGAATTTATAGATGGGTCTACTAATAAAACCCTTCATAGTAGTACCATCAGTAACAATATGTGGACTAAATGTAATAAAAGCTATCATATACCTTGGATAATAAAAATAAATGGTAAAATAGTACACACCTTTAGTTTAAAAGATAAAACTGTAAAAATATCATTTGAATCAAAATCAATAGGAGATACCTTAGCTTGGGCACCTCAAATAGTAGAATTTAAAAATAAATATAAATGTAATGTCATAGTTAGCACATTCCATAATGAGTGGTTTAAAAATTTAAAACCATATAAAGATATAACATTCGTAAACCCTGGAGATAACCCCCCAAGTTATGCCCATTTCCAAATTGGGTGGTTTAGAGATGAAAAAGGAGGATGGAAAAATTTCTCCGACCATCCTAACCAAGTAAATACTATCCCTTTAATAAAAACATCAAGTGATATTTTAAATATTCCTTATACTCCTATAAACCATGGTATTAATTTTACCCCACATAAAAGACCTATAAAAGGAAAATATGTTTGTATAGGACCTCAATCAACATCTGGGTTAAAAGAATGGCCTCATGAAAATTGGAGAAATTTAGCTAAGATATTACATTCTAAGGGTTATAAAGTAGTTAGTTTAACTTTAAATGGTTTTAAGGGAACTAATATAATAGATAAATCAAAATTACCTTGGGATGAACTATTTAATTATATACACCATTCCGATTTATTTATAGGACTAGGATCAGGATTATCTTGGATAAACTGGGCTTTAAATAAACATACAATAATGATAAATAATTTTGTTCCTTATGGGTATGACATACCTAATAACTTAACTAAAATTGAAAACCATAACGTATGTAATAATTGTTGGACTCATAATACTCATGTATTCGATGCAGGGGACTGGGATTGGTGCCCAGAAAATAAGGGAACACATAAACAACATATTTGCCAAAAATCTATTTCCGTAGAACAAGTATTACATAAAATAAAACCTTTACTTAATGAATAATAAATTTGTTTGGACAACAGGAGGGAACCAAAATTATTTATCAATGATTGAGGTACTTGCTAAAAGTTTACTAAAATATTCAGAATACAAACTTATAGTATATGGTTTTAATTGTGATTCTACAATTGATTTACCTAATGTAACTAATAAAAGAATTAATTATAATCCTAAACCTACTATAAATTCTACACATGAACCCGATTTATTTCATAAAGATTATTCTATATATTTTGCTAAGTATTTAGCAAATCTAGATTCATTAGAAGAAAATTATAATAACTTTGCATGGATAGATGGTGATGCTTTTGTAACTGAAAATATCGATAACTCTTTACAATACTTATCATCTTTAAAGGATTACCCTTTATTTGCTCAATATTTTCATAAAGACATTAATCAATGGAGACATCATAAAGGTATAAGATTAGAAGGTAATTATGGGGGTGAGATAGCTGCTATAAAGAACATTAAAAGAAACCCAAACCAAAAATTATTGGCCGCTAATTTTTATTTTTATAATAGGGATAGTAAACCATTCTTTGAAAAATGTTTAGAATGGAATAAAGAATTAAATAATTATAGCCTTAAACTATATGCAGATGACAATGCTTTTTCCGAAGAAAGAGTAGCAAATAATGTATTATGGGAAGAAAACAAAATATTAGATTTACCAATTACCTGGAATAACTATTATAGTTCAAAAGAAGAAACTTTAGTTAACCCATATTTTTTAAAACAAGGATTTGATGTTATGTACGATAAATCTTCATTAGAACCCTATTTTATACACGGACCAGACCCTTCAGTAAAACCCAAAAGTGCTAAAACTTTAGAAAAAGCATTTAATGATTATAATATTATGAAAAATAAAAATTTAGTTATTATTTTATGTTATTGCGATACCCAACGTAAACTTGACTTATTATCCAATATGATTTTATCATTAAAAGATAAATATGATATATTGGTATCTACCCATTCCCCTCTTCCAATAGAAATTCAAAATAATATAGATTATTTAGTGTATGATAAGAGTAATCCTATTCTAAAATATCCTGAAAGAGGAATGGTATTTTGGAAAAGCGTTAATATTGAATGTACACCATGTGGTGAAAAACCTCCAATAAAAATATCACATATGATGAATGATTATGGGTGGACAGTTTTCAATTTAAAAAAGAATGCTATTGCTTTTTGTCAAAATTTAGATTATTCTCACTATTCTTTTATAAATTACGATATAGAAATAACTCAGGGGGTGTTAAATATGATTAATAATCCAAAAGATTTTATATGTAGTGATTTTAAAGATCCTACTACTAATGCCTCTTTATTCCCAAGCCTATTATTTAATATTTTAAGTAAAGAAAATGCTAACAAAATTAATAACTTAATATCCAAACAAGAATATACTAGCTCAAACCCAACAACGGGACAATCTTTTACAGATGCAGAAGCATATTGGGGTCATTTAATTTCTAATTTTAATTATGTTAAAGTTGAAACTGAAATTGTAGGAATGTTAAATACAGGAAACCCTGATGTATTAAATTATAATAAAAGTAATGATCAATACAAATTGTTTTTTTCTGAAAATAAAGTTTTTATATATGATAATTTTGAAGAAAAACAAATAAAGATAAGAGTAAATGGAGAGGATATTACCTTAAATGATAAACAATTTACTGTATATTTTTCTAAAATAGAAGACCTGGGATATTATCATAATAATGAACTAATAAACCTTACTTCTAAATTAGAAAGTGATATTTATAATAGAATAGAATAATAATATTTATAAACAAAATAAAAAATGAGTACAACAAAGTTATTACAAGAAGAGTTACAAAAATTAAAAGATTTCCAAAGATCAGAAAACGAAATTACTTTTTCCCTAGGCCAAATTGAATTAAGGAAAGTATTTTTAGAAAAGGATAAAAAAAATCTCCAAAACCAATATCAATCACTCCTCCAAGACCAAGAAAAAACAGGTAAAGAATTACAAGAAAAGTATGGAGAAGGTAATATTGACCTAGAAAAAGGAGAATTTATTAAACTAAAATAGTTCTTTGAGAAAATCTTTAATATGTATAATAAAACAATATTAAAAATAACATATAAAGATGGCAGAAACATTATTATCTCCAGGTGTATTAGCTAGAGAAAACGACCAATCATTTATTACTCAACAACCAGCAGAAATTGGTGCTGCTATTATAGGACCAGCTGCTTTAGGACCTGTTGAAGTACCTACATTGGTTACCTCTTTTAGTGAATATACAGCAATTTTTGGTACTACAGTACAAAGTGCATCCGTTGCTTATTCATATTTGACTTCATTAGCAGCGAATAACTATTTTCAAAGTGGTGGAACAAGTTTACTAGTTACTAGAGTAACTCCAGAAACCTTTACTTCTGCTACAAGTTCATTTATTAACACCGTAGATGGTTCAGAATTAAAAACAGGTACAGGTGCTGATATAGCTACTAATGCCGCAGCTTTATTTGCTGCAGGTGTTGATGCTGGTTCAGATTTTACAGGGTCTATAGACGGAGCTACAGCATATGATCTTACAAATGCTACCTTTTCAACAAATGGTAGTGGAACAGGAGCTACATTTAAACTTTCTATTGATGCCGGTGCACCAGTAGCAATAACAGCTTCAACCGCGGGTACAGGGTACAATTTAGGAGACACATTAACTTTTTCAACAAACGATAATGGTGGTTCACCAATTGTAGCAACAGAATTATCAGGTTCAACTACATTTGGATCAACAGATACTTATGATGCAGGAACAACTACAATTAACCCTTCATCAACAACAAGTACAACAGCAACAGGTCAAGCTTGGTCTTTAACTTTTGAAGGAGTTACAGGAACGGGTGATGCTACTTTAACAACTATTACAGCTACATCAGTTGGAGAAGGAGTTAAAGTAAATGATACATTTACTTGGTCCGGAACTGTTCTACAAGCAGCTTTAGGAGGAGTAGCAGGTACAGATGTAGTACTTACAGTAACATCAGCAGATTTAACTGCCGGAACTTTTACAGTAACTTTAGTTGCTGCTAATTTATCAGATGATGTTACACCTTTTGAATTAGAAACAATTTCAGAAGGAGGGGTAATGAATACCGGTACAACCGAATTAACAGGTGGTGCTTTATCAACAGGATCAGCAGAAAATGTTCGTTGGTCAATTCCTTCAGTAAATACAGCTTCAGGAACATTTAGTTTGCTTATTCGTAGAGGTAATGATAATACAAACCAACAAGTAGTATTAGAACAATATAATAACTTATCACTAGACCCATATCAACCAAATTATATATCAGCACAAATTGGTGATATTAATAAAAATTTAGTTAATGAGGGATCAGATTACTTCATTCAAGAATCAGGATCTTACGCTAATTTATCAAGATATGTAAGAGTAAAATCAGTAAATTTAAAAACACCAAATTATTTCGATAATAATGGTCAAGCAAAATCTGAATTTACAGGTTCTTTACCAGCAGTATCTTCTGGTTCATTTAATGGAGCAGAGGGAGAAAATATAACAACAGCTACTTCAGGACGTGTTGCTAATTTTTATGGAAACATAGGAGATGGCGCTGCATTTGATACACAAGGATTAACTGGTAGTAATTATGATAACGCAATTGCTCTATTAGGAAATGTAGATGAATACCAATATAATGTTATTAGTGCTCCTGGGTTACTTAACGCAACTCACGCAACTCAAACAACATCTTTATTATCAAATACAATCCAAAGAGGCGATGCAATCGCAGTACTAGATTTAGTAAAATATGGTAGTTCAATAGCATCAGTTTCACAAGCTGCTGCTGCATTTGATAACAGTTATGCTGCAACTTATTGGCCATGGGTTCAAATGATTGATCCACAAACTGGCGAATTAGTTTATTCACCAGCTTCAACTGTAATTCCTGGAGTGTATGTATTTACAGACGCTTCAAGTGAACCATGGTTTGCACCTGCTGGATTAACTAGAGGAGCTTTAGGTCAAGTAGTTAGAGCTGAAAGAAAATTATCTGCAACTAATAGAGATACTTTATATGAAGCAAACGTTAACCCATTAGCAACTTTCCCACAATCTGGAGTAGTTGTATTTGGTCAGAAAACATTACAAAAACGTGCCAGTGCTTTAGATAGAGTAAATGTACGTAGACTATTAATTTCCCTTAAAGGATTTATATCTGGAGTAGCTGATGGTTTAGTATTTGAACAAAATACAATTGCTACAAGAAATAACTTCTTAAGTGTAGTTAACCCATATTTAGAAGGAGTACAACAAAGACAGGGATTATATGCTTTTAAAGTAGTAATGGATGATACCAATAACACAGCATCTACAATAGATAGAAATGAGTTAGTAGGTCAGATTTTCTTACAACCAACCAAAACAGCAGAATTTGTAATCCTAGATTTCAATGTATTACCAACTGGAGCAACATTTCCAGCGTAAGAATTAAAAAGATAAATATTTATAATAAAATAAAAAAATAAAATGGCAGTATTAGATCCAAACGAAATATTTTTCACCGCTTTTGAGCCAAAACAAGCAAACAGATTCGTCATGTATATTGACGGTATTCCTGCTTATTTAGTAAAAGAAGTAGGGGCTGTAACCTTATCACAAGGTACAGTTGAATTAAATCATATTAATGTATCAAGATATGTAAAAGGAAAATCCACTTGGGATCCAATTTCTTTAACATTATTTGACCCAATTACACCATCTGGAGCACAAGCAACTATGGAATGGGTACGTTTACACCACGAATCAGTTACTGGTCGTGATGGGTATAGTGATTTTTATAAAAAAGATCTTACTTTTAACGTACTAGGACCTGTAGGAGATATTGTATCTGAATGGATTATAAAAGGTGCATTTATTACAAGTACATCATTTGGAGATTATAATTGGGATACTGTAGATACTGCTCAGAACATAAGCATTACAGTACAACCAGATTATTGTATCTTAAACTTCTAAAAATTTTACCCACCCCTGATTTTGAAAATAGCTTGGCTTCGGCCAGGCTTTTTCTTATCTTAGTTATATGGTTCAAAACTATCCAAACTTTTTATCCTTATCTGAAATTAATTTAATTAAAGATGGAGTTTATGATTTAAAACAATATTGGAAACATTCCTCTGAATATAGAAATTCAGGTTTATTACCCTATAAAGACACTCCTATTATAGAAGTTTTAAGGGATCAATACAAAGCAGAATATCTTTTAGGTGATCCTTTATATAGATTAGAGGGACATAAGGAAGATATAACCCTAGGAACTCAATTTGCACTATTAGAAAAATTTTATTGGTTGTATACAAAAACCATAAATAAAATTACAGAAATTACATCTATAGAATCCGAATTAGAACTTGATCTTACTATACCTGGGTTTCATGTATATGCTTCCCACTCTCAACCTTTTAATGAGTTTAAATATCATACTGATGTTAGTATTGTAGATTATTATCCTAATCTTGATATTAACAAAATGTATTCATTTGTTGTCCTTATAGAATCTAAAGGTACTACTCCTTATTTAGAATATGAAACTGGTCCTACTAAATCTTCATCTTTTAGTACCCATGGAAGTGGCCCAGCTAATTCTATCACCATAACCACTAATTCTGGTGTTCCTGCTACAGAAGAATATCAATTAGGTAGTTTACATATATGGGAAGCAAAATTATCTCATAGAATTGGGGGATTTGAATTAAAAGAAGGAGATTCAAGAATAACATTTCAAGGGCATTATTATTATGATCCTGAAACAAAAACTAATAAACTTTTCTTTTAAAATTATGTGGAAGTGCATTAAAAATATATTATATTCATATGTATAATATGAACAAACGTTATTATTAAATAAAGATTATGGCAGATTTTAAACTAGCAACAGAAATAGTAGACTTACCTTCTAAAGGGTATTTATATTCAAAGGATTCACCATTAGCTGATGGAAAAATTGAAATTAAATATATGACAGCTAAAGAAGAAGACATTCTTACCAATGCTTCTTACATTCAAAAAGGAACAGTATTAGATAAATTATTTCAATCATTAATTGTTTCTAAAATAGATTATAATGATTTATTAATTGGGGATAAAAACGCCATTATGATTGCGGCCCGTATCTTAGGATATGGTAAAGATTACACTTTTACATTTGATGGGGTAGAAGAAACTGTAGATTTAACCGATGTTGAAAACACAACTATAGATGAAGATTTGTTTAAATCAGGTAAAAATGAATTTAACTTTACATTCCCACATTCGGGGAATGAAATTGTTTTTAAGTTATTAAATCACGGGGATGAAACAAAAATTCAACGTGAACTTGATGGTTTAAAGAAAATAAATAAAGAATCAGACCCTACTCTTACTACAAGATTAAAACACACAATACTTTCAGTTGAAGGAAAAACAGATAAAAAAGATATTCGAGAATTTGTAGATAAATATCTGCTAGCACGAGATGCTCGTGCGCTTAGAGAATACATTAAATCAATGTCACCAGATGTAGATTTAACTTTTTTTCCCTCAAGTAGCGAAACAACAAAAACAATTCCAATTGGGGTTGGATTTTTTTGGCCTGACTTTGGAAAATAGTCCAATATACAGAAAAAATTTATTTACTCAAATACATAACATAGTCTTCCATGGAAATGGAGGCTATGATTGGTTTACAATATACAATATGCCTATTTGGCTTCGTAAATTTACTTTTCATGAAATAAATGAGTACAATAAGTCTCAAAATGAAAAATCAAATAAGTCTAAAGACAAAGATTCTTTGGTTAATACTAAGGGTCAAGTAAACCAACCTAAGTTTCAAAATAAAACTAGTTATAAGTAAAATCCCTTCTTTTAATATTTATAACAAAATACCCATATGGCACTAGGAGACGATGTTCAAAAAGCTAATGATGAAATAAAGAAATTTTCTGAGGAAATTGGAGCTTTAGATAACCAACTACTTTCTTTAGGTGCTTCTATTCAATCCCAAATTTCTGATAAAATAAAGGGTGCTGATGACGTCACTCAAAAATTATATAAATCATATAGTAGGGATATAACTTCTGCTATAAACCAAACTTCTAAACAATTAGATAATTATGCGGCTATTCAAAAAAAGGTAGCTGCAGGGTATGATATAGAAAAAGAGCTTATTAAAGAAGTTGAAAAAGTTCAAAAACAACAATCAATAACTCTTAGAAAAATAGAATTCCTTAAAAGAGAAGGGGTTCAACTTAACATAGATGAGATTTCTGCCTTAGAAGAAACTTTTGCGTTAGATAAAAAAATACTAGCTAACCTTGAGGCACAAAATAAAAAACAAAGAGAAAGTTTAGGAATAGCGGGTAAATTAGCTGATGGGGTTGAAGGAATACTCCAAAAGGCAGGTGCAGGTGGTATAGCTAAAATGTTTAATTTTAAAAAAGCTGCCGCTGATGCCGCTGTTTTAAATAAACAACAAGCAGCTGCACAAGGTAAACAAGTTACAGGTTTACAAAATGCAAAGAATCTAAGTAAAGGAATGGCCAAAAACATAGATAAGTCCGCAGTTAGATTAGGTGCAGCAGGGGCTTTATTTAAATTAGCAGGTGCTTTATTTGACCAATTTAAAAAAGCAGACCAATCTACAACTGAAATTGCTCGAGGTCTTAGCTTATCTAAAAAGGAAGCCAAGGAATTTAAAAACGAAATGTATGAATCTAGTAAGGCAGCAGGTCTTACTGGTATTACTATAAAAGAACAGAAAAAAGCAGTAATGTCCCTAAATAAAGCTTTAGGGGGAACGGCAATTGCCTTTAGTAAAGATATTAGAGAAGGAGCAGCTGAATCACTTGCATTACTTGGATTATCAGAAGAAGCAGTAGGTAATATGGCTAAACAAGCCATGATTACAGGTAAAAGTTTTAAAGCATTAGAAAAAGAACAAGCAAAAGGAGTTTTAGATGCTGAAAGAGAATTTGGTATTAGATTAAAACTATCTGATGTATTAGATGAAGCTAATAAAATAACAGGTCTAGCCCGAGTTAATTCTATGGGTATTGAAGGTGGTTTAACAAAAGCAGTGGCCACAGCAAAATCTTTGGGTATTGAAATGAGTGCAGTTGCAGGATCTGCAGGGCAATTATTAGATTTTGAATCTTCTATCCAAAAAGAATTAGAGGCAGAATTGTTAATTGGTAGAGATTTAAATCTTGAAAAAGCTAGGGCAGCAGCTTTATCAGGAGATCAAGAAGCATTAGCTAAAGCGTTAGTTGAAGAAGCAGGTAGTTTAGAAGAACTACAGGGTATGAATGTTATCCAACAACAAGCATTAGCCGGAGCTTTAGGAATGAGTGCTGACCAATTAGCAGATAGCTTAGTAAACCAAGAAGCATTATCCACCCAGGCACAAGAAGATTTAGATAGAAAATCAGATGAGGTTCTAGCAAATGA
>Ga0208643_1000650_pt1 | contig 22055 bp, 23 predicted proteins | sample VirMetDEL_Nov_12_FD_184516 | JGI IMG/M metagenome (GOLD analysis project Ga0208643, IMG submission 184516) | Aqueous microbial communities from the Delaware River and Bay under freshwater to marine salinity gradient to study organic matter... | ecosystem: Environmental > Aquatic > Marine >... | reverse complement strand
ATCTATTGATGCAAGTTTAGACTTTACAGCACGAACTGGTATGTGGAGTAAGCCTGGAGTGTTAACTTTTACTGTTGATAAAGATGGTTGGGATAATTACAAGATAGTTTAGTCTTTCTTTGTTGTTTATATAAATAACTGTGAGCTAAAGTCCAGTGTTCCTTGCATACGATATTCCCATAACAACGACACTTTATTTTATACACCACAATAGCCAGAACATTCATCATCAAACAATCCATACTGTGGATCATCTTCTGCTATAAAATCTATATCAGATAGTGGCTCCATTTTCCTATGTAGAAATAACTCACCATCTAATTTACTAACAAACTGACTTTCTTTATTTGACCTAAGTTGTTTGTCAAAGTCTAATGCGTATTCAAATTCTTTTGGATGTTTTACTTTGATCCTTTGCCATTCTTTATTGTCGTGATAAGGACAAATAATACAAGCTGATCTTGGTGGTTGTGGAAAACCTAATGATTCAAAGTAATGCAAACAATCGTGTCTTGATATGTTGTTCTCTATCAATGGATAACAATTTATAGCCCATTTATTAGGTGGTTGTTTTGCTCTCTGGATCTCATCAGAAGATATACCCATAACAACTTCAACAACTTTACCACGAAGATTTGTAACATCAAGTAACTCTCTTATTTTTTTATTTATTGGTTGTATTTTATACCTATCAGTACAAGTTCTTAAAGTAAGACCTTGTTTTCCATTAGAATTTTTAACAAAAACTGGTATTGAAGCAAAGAAACCAGAGGGAGAAAGTATATCTTTTGTTATATCTCCTGTGTTCCTATCGTTGTTTACAATTATTATAGGAATTTTGTGTGAAACTTTTTCTTTTAGGAACTCAAACCACTCATAGACTTCTTTAGGTTCGTTGCCTGTGTCAGCAAATATTGCTGCATCAACAGGTGCTATCTCACCATTGTATATTTTCATAAGTAATGTAGATGATTGCACACCTGCACCAAGTGATAGTATTCGTAGATCAGGTTTTCTTATTAAAGTATCTTCGTGTCCTAATCGCATTTCTTTTAGATATTTACTCATACACTATACATTCTATACTTAACTGTTAGCTCTGATCCAGCAATTATAAATTCCTCTGTAAATAAATATCGTGTCATCTTGCCTGTAATTTTACAGTTAGGTGTTTCGCTATGATTAATAAAACCACCAAGAGGTGTACGCAGTAGGTTGTTATCTTCTCCAAACCAATGTGCGTGTGTCATACCTAGTGATTCGTATGGTTCTAAATCTTTTAGAGTAAACAAACCTAACCCTTCTACCTTACTTGGTTGAATAGTAAGGTAGTCAGGTAAAGGTCTATACATTATTATTCTTCTTCTTGTTTAACTTCATTGTTAGTAATGGTCATAGGATGTAGAGGTAGGATTGCAGCAATCTCTTGCTTACCATCTGCTTTATTAAATATAATTGTTTTAAAGCTACCTCTCTTCTCTAACTCTGCTAGTAGTTCTAACATATTTACTTTTGATAGGTCCGTCATAGTATCTCCCTTGTATGTACTTTAGCATCTGCTTCAAACAGATACCCAACTTCTTTACTTATCATTTCATTGTTGTCAAACTCTGTAGTGGTGGGCATATCTCTATACTCCCATTTAAAGTCGTAGTTATCAGCTATCATTCTATTAATATTCCAAGTCATAATCTTACCGTTACATTCAGTAAGATATATAAATGATTTGTTCTCTTCAATGGCTTTAATAATATTAGAATCAAACTTAGATTTTTCTATAAACCAACTTAAATATATTTTATCTCTTGATTTAATTTCAACAATGTAAGTATCATTGATTGCATCATAAGAACTAAATGGGTCTTCAGCTTCTTTCAATGGGTCTTTCTGTAACTCCATATGTAGTTCGTTTAATTTATTTATTATGTCTTGCTCTTTAGTCTTGTAACTCATAGCTTATTACCTTTCTGCATTCTGCACAGTATCCGTCTTTGATATGACTGGACTCTCCAAACATATCGTGTTCACTTATATTACAACTTAGACACCTATTCACGAGCCGTCTTTAAGACTCCAGGTATCTGTGTCAACCCAATCAAAGATGTTACCTTTATTAATTGAACCATCTGCCAATGCTTTCTTAGCTTTAGCAGCAAGTTCATCATCACCATTATCAATAGCTTTAGTAACACAATTGTTAAATGTATTCATCTGCTTATCGCTTGGTTGGTCTTTCATCCACGGTCCTTCTTTTACTTCTCCCATATCTTCCTCCTTATTATCTGAGACTTTAGCATCAAGTACATCAATGATGTTATTGATAGTGTCTGTATTTCCTTCTCGGTCTTTGTATTCATCAGCGTAATTAGTAACAAACTGTTCTACATTATCTAAGAATATTTTTATAGTAGCTTCATTCCAACTGGTAACATCATCTGTTACTTTAGCTTTTAACATAGTCATATCCATAGATGTCTTCCAACATTTCTTGGAAAAGTTTTTATCTTCGTTACAAGATACAAACACCATATCCTTAAGTGCTGTTGTTGTAATCTTTGGTGCAGGTGGTTGCTCTATATCTTTAGCAAAGTTTTCTTTAGCTTTCTCTAAAGCCTTATCTTCTTTATCTATTACAATATCTTTAACCCTACCTGTTTTCTCAATAGGCTTTTGTTTATTGTCATCTGCATAGAAGTCATCAGTACCTGACCATAGTTCAACGCCCAAGCCAAATCTCATACAAGCTCTTTTAAAAGCATCACTCTCTGCTAGTTTAAGACACTCACCTAGTGTAGCTCTGTTAAGTGCTGCAGATTCTACATCACCAGCACCATCATAAGAACCCATACCCTCTATGGTTATAGTTCCTTTACCACCAATAACTTTGTCATTGATAATAATAGGTTCAAACTTCCAGTCATACTTAACATCACAATCTCTTAGTCTTTCTACATAGACTGCGTGGTTAACATACTTGCCGAACTTTCCCTTGGGTGGGTCTTGTACTACCCCTGCTGGAAATGGTGCAAGTAATTTCTTTTTAGTTTCTTTATTCATTGTTATCATTCCTTTTATATATTTCAGAAGTATGTTTTATATTTATTTCCTGTAGTTTTTTATCAAACAAATCATCTGCTTCAGCGTCATTTATTGCGTCAACTTCCAATGAAATGTTTTGCTCTTCAATATGGAAATACTTTTTATACTTCATTGTTATTTTCTTTTACTATATTGTGAATCATCTGCCTACTTAAACCAGTAGCTTCTGCTAATTTAATAGCCGAGACAGAATGAGTGTCATATAATTTACTTATAAGATTATTTCTTATTGTAGTAAATTGGTCGGACATTATTTTTAAATTAGTTAACTCATACAAACTATCAGCTAACCCTTTAAACGTATCGTCATAGTCTTGCTTTAATTGTGATGTGTTCATTTTTTCTAATGACTCATTCAACAATGTGTCTATGTCTTGTGACATTGTGCTCCTTTATTTATTTATTTTATCTAGTTGTTATAAACTAGAGTCTTCTCTTTGTACCTGGACTAGGAAGGACTGACCTTCACTAGATGTCCCGATAATTCTAAGCTTCTTCTTCTCTACATATCGTTGTATTTCTTTTGTAGAGTTAAAGAACAACGGCTTATCGTTTAGTAACAGTACTAACAATGAACATTCTTTAGGTACATTTAGATTTAATGTTTCCATAATCTTATTATATCAAATCGTTTTACTTTGTAATATAGTTTTATCAAATTACTTTACTTATCTAAAACGTTCATAAGACGTGCCAAATAGAGCTCATCGTTAGCGTTCTTGTCTTCTTTAAACGCTTTGTGTTCTCTATACATCGTTACTAATCCCTCTATGAAAGCGTACATTAGTACACCTACCATAAAAGAAATAATTAATCCTTGTATGCTTAACATTCGTTAACCTCCTTGTTATCTATTTGTTTATTGCAAAACTCACACAGAATAGCAGCCCAATTCATATGACCTAACTCTAAACATTGGTCACAATGTGGACACCATAATTTATATATCATATCCCAATCGTTGTACAATACCTGCATTATTGTGTCCCTTCCCTAGCCATATCATCTAGCAGTTCAGCTTTCTCTAACTCTTTGTATAAAGATTGTAGGTACTTGTGATGCTGCTTTATAATATATCTTTGCTCATCATATCTTGTGTATCGTGTATTAGTCCAGGAACTCAAGCCCCTTGACTTTTCTACATTGATTCTGTTTAACTCATCTTGTAATCTATCGGACAAAAAATCCAATAGCTCATAAGAATTTATCTCTCCGTTAAATAATCTTTTCATTTAATCCCCTTTTGTTTTATTTTCTCTTTATGTTTGTGAACCTTAACTCTTAAGATTCTTAGAGTTCACCCGTACGTGAATGAACTCCGAGAATATTAAACGTTTAATTTAATTACTCCTTGGTTACTCAATAGATTTTCTTTTAATCCGTCGGTCTCTTCTTTTTCTAACAGCTCCATTATTTTTTGAGCTGTTTTAATTACAGTTTCCATTGACTTCTTAAGGTTATCTTCGCCCCGTGAATTCCATATCCCTACATATCCCACGCTGTAGGCACTGGCATCCAATCCAATCATTTTAGATACTGTATAAGCTATTGATTCGGCTTCTACTTCTACTAAGTCCCTAGGCTTCTTAGAATTGAAATCATCTTGTGAAACGTGCGCGAACATATGCGCTATTTCGTGAATCATAGTTCTAATCTGCTGGGCTTTTGGTCTATCTTCTGCGACTACTATTTCTTTTTTAACAGGGTCGCACCATCCTCCGAGGTCAGCGTCGCCCCAGGTATCGTAACGGAAATTAAATCCATTATCTTTTATTAACTTAGTGAACATTGATTCCACTTCTGCAGCGTTGTCAATATCAACCTCTAAATTATTAACGATAGTTGGAATATCTTTTGCACCTTCCATTGGTTCAGTATCTGAAATATCAAAGACATAAACAGAACGAAAGAATAGATTTTCTTTTTCTTTTCCATCTACTTCAGTCTTCTTAATCATTGGTGCAAGTTGAACTATTCTTGTTGGTGCCTGACGTTCTGCACATTCACAAGCTTTATTACTGATTGACCTGCAGTCGGTACAAGCTACAGGAATTCTTTTAAGTTCATCTATCCATTGCTTATACCCTTTAACAAAAGTCGCTTCAGGCTTAGCCATATAAATAAGCATCTGATTATTGAAACTACGATTAATAAATTTTCCAGTAAAGTCTAAATAGTTTTTTAGCTCACCGTCATTAGTAAATCGTTCAACTTCTTTATGAAGTTCTTTTAATATATCGGCTGGTTTGTTAGTCATTTTCACCCCTTTACAAGTGTTTGTTTTTTCTTATAGTAAGAGTATATACAGATTGTAATTATAATGTCAAGTATCTTTACTAACTATTATTTAATTTCTTTTGGTTGTTGTTGTTGCTTTAGGTTCCTAAGAATAATCTAGTTATCGTTCTACCATTTAAAAACATAGTACCCCATAGTTTAAAAAAATAACCAGGGTGTTTTGCATAACCTCTTATTTTGCTACATTTTACCTATAAAAGCCTATAAACGTTGGTTGTCCTATAATACTTATTATGTTGCGTTGCAGGTTATACCTACCCATTAATGCATAGTTTAAGCTAGCTAGGGGGTATTTTATTACGATAGACATCAGGTAATTAAAAGCAACTAAATGTAGATAATCTTGGTAGACATACTACATATGGTAAGTGAACTAACACAGTAATAACTGTTAGCAGAAGCTTGTTTGAGTGGATTACTACACTCTTCACATTTCATAATATTAATCTTACTTGCTTTGGGGTCTTTTGGATGTAACGGGCTATTTAGGTGGGTGGGCTTTAAAACTTTTTCTTACTTGTCCTTGAGTACTTAGTTTGTGTTCCTACTGTATCGTATTACCGATTCTAAGCTTTCTGACTCCCGATGCCAACTTCACTTGTAACAAGTCTTTAATAAAGTTTATTTCGTGTTGTCATACTATCATACCATAACTAATATGCAAGTACCTGGAAAATCCAGGTGAATCGTATGAGGATATGATTCTATTTATAATAAGAAAGAAAAACTTTCTATCTAGAAAACAGTACGTGGTGTACGGTGTAAAAGAAAGAATGTTTTTGTGGATTGTTATATTTTTCATAACAGTAATGGACGACTGTACGTGACAAAGCCCTGCAGCAATGTGGGGTTTTTGTTTAGTTACTTGTATATCTTTTATTCGTGTTATACTAAAAGTATTAACAATCGTTAATTTATTTATTCATTGTTGATGCCCCTTTATGCCCTAGCTAGTCTAGGGTATGGATTTAAAAAAATTTTTTTAGCTTGTAGGTTCTTGTAATCCAGTAGGTGCCTGTCTGCCTTTTATTCTTGGATAAGAGCGAGGTTTGTGTTTATTACAGTACTTGAACTTATTGTACTTAGAAATAACTGTGTCGCATTCTTTGTGAACGCAGACTCTTCCACTACTATATGAAGTAGAGGGTTTGCTGTTAGGATATTTATTTCCTTTTATGTAATCACTCATACAACATATAGTATAGGAGATACAATGCCAAAAAAAGGATACAGTCCTAAAAAAGGGATGAAAAAAAATAAGGTTAAGAAGAGGAAGTAATGGCTGAATGGCGAGGAATGAAAGTGAAGTTAAATTCACCTAGCCCTATATCAAAGGGTGAGCCTGGCTATGGTCGTAAGAAGTCTAAGGTCTTTGTAATGAAAAATGGGAAAGTCAAGAAAATAATGTTTGGCGACCCTAATATGAAGATTAGGAAAAACAATCCTAAAGCTCGTGCTTCGTTTCGTGCTAGACACAAATGCAGCACAGCTAAGGATAAAACATCTGCACGATATTGGTCGTGTAGAGCTTGGTAGGGAGAAAAGATGGCAGCTAAAAAAGGTCTGTATCATAATATAAATAAAAGAAAGAAAGCTGGGACCAGTAGGTCTAAAAAGAAATCTACTATTAGTCCTAAAGCTTATGCAAATATGAAAGCTGGATTTCCTAAAAAGAAAAAGAAGTAATGGCTGAGAGAGTACATTGCCGTAATACAGGTTGCGAAAAAAAATTTAATTACAATCGTGGTAAATTGTACTGTTCTGATGTATGTAAAAATAGAGCTAAATATAAACGTGTAAAAGCTAGAGAGAAAGCTGCAGAAGAAAGCATTTTAGATAAAAAAATAAACGAATATAGTATTAACCGTGGTGAACACTACAAAGAGTATGTTGCTAAATATGCACATCTTGTTGAATCAAAAGATATGATGCAAAAAAAAGTATCTTTATTACTAGGTTGCACACACGATATAGTTTCTAAAATGCACAATGCTTATCTTATAGATAAAGCTAACTCAGAAAAAAGAGAAGACTGGTCTACACCTATTGAGGCTATGAAGTCATTAAGCACTTTTAAAGATTTTAGAGATAGATACTTTGAAACTGAAACAGGTAATCCCTATGAAACTGCAGACTTTCACGATAAATGGATTAATTCAATTTTAAAAGCTATAGAAGAAGGTGGAGAACAAATGATTCTTAGTCCACCAAGACACGGCAAGACTGACTTACTTTCACATTTTGCTATCTGGCAGATATGTAAAAACCCTAACATCAGAATTATGTGGGTTGGTGGTAACGAAGAGATAGCTAAGAACGCTGTAGGTGCTGTACTTGACCACTTAGAACATAACGAAAAACTTGTAGAAGAATTTTGTGGACCTGGTTTAACTTTTAAACCAAAAGCTAGAGGTGGTAAGTCTTGGTCTTCTGGTCAATTTACTATAGCTACAAGAACAGTAACTGGAATTAAATCTCCAACAATGGTGGCTGTTGGTAAAGGTGGTAAGATACTTTCTCGTGACTGTGACTTAATCATTGCAGATGACATTGAAGACCACGGAACAACAGTACAACCAAGTGCTAGAGAACAGACTAGGCAATGGTGGACTACAACATTATCTTCCAGGAAAGAGGAACATACTGCTGTAGTTGTTATTGGCTCTAGACAACATCCAGAAGATTTATATAATTTTTTATTAGAGAACCCACAAATGGAAACAATAGTAGAAGAAGCACACAGCACAGAATGTGTACTACCAGAAAATGAAGTAGAGATACATACTGACTGTATGTTATGGCAAACTAAAAGAACTTACAAATGGTTACTGTCAAGAAGAATGGCTGCTGAAACAACAGGAGGTAAAGCTATTTTTGAAATGGTGTATCTAAACAAAGCTTTTGTAGATGGTGTAACAATGTTTGATGTAGAAGAAGTAGATAAATGCAGAGATGTCAATAGAGTTATAGGACACGTACCTGCAGGTACACACTTAGTTGCAGGGCTTGACCCAGCTTCTACAGGATTTCAGGCTTGTTTCTTGTGGGCTGTTGATAACGAAACAGGAAAAATGTATATGGTAGATATAGAAAATGAAGAAGGTGGTGGAATTATACAAGCTAAAGATTCAATAAAAAGATGGCACGAAAAATATAATTTATCACATTGGGTTATAGAAGAGAACGGATTTCAAAGAGCAATACGACAAGATAGAGACTTGAAAGATTACTGTGCAAGAATGGGTATATACCTTGAAGGGCATCAGACTCAGAAAAACAAATTTGACCCTATCTTTGGTGTTGGAAGTATGAGAGAATTGTTTAAAGAAGAATTGATAAGTTTGCCTTATGGTAGTGCAGAAAGTGAAACAAAGAGTAATATATATCGTAGACAGCTAATTTATTTTTCTACTGCTGCTAGTAAAGCTGCTAGTAGGAAAAGTAAGAGTGATGTTGTTATGGCTAGTTGGTTTCCAATGCGTGTCATAAGAAGATTACAAAAAGAACGACTAGCTGAGGTAGGATTAGATTACGAACCTAGTTTTGGAGAATGGGATATTACAGATATGAACGAAAGCCCTTGGGGATAGAATGACACCTGAGCAAATACAGTTTGCAATAACACAGTTACATTTTGATAATCAAAGTGCATACTCTACTAGAGGTCGTATTCGTGCAATTATGAATGGTGGACCTGATGGTATCCAAGCTTTACTTGGTGATAACCTTAAAGGTTTCCAAGACTGGCAAGTACCTGTACCAAACCTTATGATGTCAGGACTAGAACACTTGGCACAAAAGATTGGTCGTATTCCTAACTTAAAAGTAGATGTACCTAATGGTAAAGATAGCGATAGAGCAAGACAGAAAGCTGAAAAGGTTGGAAGGATTGTTAATGCGTATGATGAGGTACAGAAACTAGATTTACAAATGCCACAAGTAGGTAGATGGCTACCTGGTTATGGTTTCTCTGTATGGGTAATTAGAGAAAAAAGAGATGCTAATGGAACACCATATCCTTGTGCAGAACTTCGTGACCCATACAATTGTTTTCCAGGTTACTTTGGTGCAGACCAACAACCTAAAGATATGGCTATTGTTCGTAGAGTTCCTAAAGAAGCTCTAGCTAGAACATATCCTAAATATGCAAATCAAATATTAAATAAAGATGCTTATAACACAGATTTCTTAGGTGTAGGTAATGCCTACGCTTCTGCTTACACTGATTCATACAATGGCTCTTGGGCTAACAGTAATGGTGATGGCGACTTAATAGCAGAGTATTACAACTTAGAGGGAACTTATATTTTCCATATGACCTCTGCAACTATTCTTGACTTCATACCAAATCCACTAGATAGTGGACCTGCTTTTGTTATAGGAAAGAAATTTTCTTTTGACAGATTGCAAGGACAGTATGACCAAATCATAGGACTTATGGCTTCTATGGCAAAGATTAATGTGATGTCAATAATAGCTATGGAAGATGCAGTGTTTACAGAAACCAACATATCTGGAGAGATAGAGTCAGGACAATATAGAAAAGGTAGATTCGCTGTAAACTATCTAGCTCCAGGCACACAGGTTTCTAAACCAGCATCCAATGTTCCTTATCAAATTTTTCAACAGATAGATAGAATAGAACGACAACTTCGTGTTGGTGGTTCATATCCTACACAAGATGACTCTCAGTCACCACTTAGTTTTGCAACTGGTAGAGGACTTGAAGAGTTAGGTGCATCTATGTCACTTATGATTAGAGAGTATCACACAGTTATGTCTGATGCTATAGAGATGATTGACTCTAAGAGATTAGAGTGGGATGCAAAAATGTATGGTGGTATGAGTAAATCATTATCTGGTTATATGGATAATACTTTCTATTCAGAGACATACGACCCAAGTAAAGATATTAGTTCTTATAAGACACGAAGAGTGTATGGAGCTATGGCTGGTTATGATGAACCACAGAAGATAGTTACAGGGTTACAGTTGTTACAGGCTGGTATAATTGATAGACAAACTTTACAAGAGAACCTAGATGGTTTAGATAACCTTGTAAGAGTGAACGATAGAATTACAAAAGAAAAAGCAGACAGTGTATTGTTTGATACATTGTTAGCACAATCCCAACAGGGTAATCCGAAAGCAACAATGGCTGTTGTACAGATAAGAAAGAATCCTGATGATATGCAAAATATCTTAGATAAGTTCTTTACTGCAGAAGAGCCAGATATTCCTTCGGCTGAACAAGAATTGCTTGAGGGAGGTGCCTTGCCACCACAAGGTCCTCCTCCAGGCATAGCACAACTACTTGGTGGATTAGGAGGATAATGTCTATTAATAATAAATTTGAAGATATAGTAGATTTCTGCTTAGTTGATGTTGATGAGTTAGGTGATGACATAATTTTAGAAGAAGATGTATTTAAGCCAAGAGGTCATATGTATGTTGACCAATTACCACCATTAGTTTTTCCATTTGGTTATATGATTATAAGTTCAGCGTTTCAATTTTTTGAAGAAGATGATGAGGATGAGAATGGCGAGACCTAAAAAGAAACAAAACAAATTACCAAATAAAGGTCAATACGATGGTTCTTCAACATCTACAGGTAGAAATGGACAGGCTGTAAAAAGAATACCTGGCGTTTCTTTCGGAGAACAAAAAGCTTTAACAGAACAACAACAAGCTGCTCCATTAGCAAAAGATTCTACACCAACACCTTCAGGTAGAACAATGCCACAAATGGATGCGTTTGGACAAACACAAAGACAAAGCGAACCTGTTACAGCAGGATTACCTTTTGGTCCAGGACCAGGTGCAGCAGCACCAGTAGAAGATGACCCAGATATGTTGCTTAGAGCAGTGTACAGTGTTTATCCTGACCCTTTACTTCTTAGATTGTTAAGAGGTAAAGGTGTATGATTTATCCTGATAACCCGAACTTTGAAGATGAGTTTGAAGCAGAGATACAAACTAAAAATGCTAGATTTACAGAACTAAAATCTAAACTATCTGCTAATAATAAATTTAATGCACGACTTGCTGCACTTAACTTAGAAGCTGCACCATTCTTACCACCAACTGTCACTGCAGGATTAGGTTTAATTGGAAAAGATATAACAGAAGTTGACCCAAGATTGCTAGATGATATTGCTAAACAAGTACAAAGCCAAGATGAAAGTATTTGGGACAATGTAACAGATAAACTAAAAGGTGTTACTCGTGGAGTATTTGCAGCTGCTGACGCAGGATTAGATTTTGTTAAAGGACAGTTGTTAGGTAGATTCCCAGTAGAAATTGGACAAAGATTTAATGATAAAGTAGGCGAAGGTAAAAGTAGAACCCAAGCTTTAGGAGAAGTCTTTGACGAATTTTCTGATATTAGAGAAAAAGTAGGAGACACTGCTTTTACAATGGCTCTTAGAGAAGCTATGCAAGGTAGGGAGATAAACCTCGGTGAAGGAATCATACCAAGAAGTACACCTATTACAGAAACTGATGAATATAAAGAATTAATTGCAAGAGGTATTGCACCTGAAACTGCATTAGATTTAGCAGAGAAAATGATTGGTGCTCCAATTACAGAGATAGCAAGAGAACAAGCTGTCAGTGGTGTAACTTTTAGAGGAGAGACTGGTGCAGGTCTTAGACAATCAGGTCAAGGAGACTTTGTTACATTAGGACGTTTACTTGCAGAACCATTAGTAGCTATGGATGTGTTAGAACCTGGTAGCAATGGATACAGTAACATCACTGGAGCTGCTGACTTTGTAGGTACATTAGCATTAGACCCAGCAAACTGGATAGCTCTAGGAGCAGGTGCTGCAGCTAAAAGTGCTAAGTCAATTAAATACATAGACGAAGCAGCAAAAAGTCAAAGTATAACAGGTGCTAAGAAAGTTTTTACTGTAACCCCTGAAGGAGTTGCTACACAAGCTAAAGAGATGGGAGCTATTAAAGGTGGAATAAGAAAAACAGTTTTAGAAAGATTTCCACGATTAGGTGGTTATTCAGTAGAAGGTTTGCTTGATGCTGATAAAGGAAAAAACTTAACTAAGTTTTTATCATCTAGTGATGATATATCTAGTCCTGCAGGAAATATAGATTACTTAAGTAGTTTGTTAAAGACTGATGACTATGAAACTTTAGGTAGAATAGCGAGAAGTGTAGGTGATGAATCAGAAATGTACGACTTATTAAGATTTCATTTTGGAGCTAACGTAGGTGAAAAGATACCTTTTTCTACCAGGTTATTTGATAGCTACAAATTATCAAAAGGTGCAAAACTCACACAAAAAACTTTTGGAAAAATAACAGGTCTTAGCGATAACGTATCACAGTTTGGTGTAGGTCCATCGTTTAGACACACTAACAAGTGGAGTCCTTTAGTTAGGTCATTTAGTAAACTATATGATGCAGGATACGACCCTACAAATCCACAACAAGCTTTTGTTACTTTAAGAAATATGATGCGTCAAATGGATATAGACCCTGAAGATAGAGCAAGAATATTAAAAGATTATGTTGATGATATGCAAAACGTTAAAGTAAGTACAAGTACAGATATAGTTCCATTTGAAACAGGTACAGAGTTAGCAAGAATGAGAACAGGTACAGAACAAGCATTGACTAGACCAGGAGGTGTTGGGGAAATTGTAGATGCCGAACTTGTAGAATCTATAACTTCTTTTGATAATGCAAACATAATATTCAAAGCTAACAGTGCAGCAGCTAGAGCTTGGACAAAAACACTAGCTAGAGATATTGATGGAGAAGATGCTGACTTAGCAGAACAAGTAATACAAAAAATTGGTAAATTTTATGATGATGACTTAGGTGCAGCAGGATTAAATTTTGTTGATGAACAAGGTGGAGCGTTTAATTTAGGCGAAACATTTAAAGCTTACATAAATGATGAAATTACTGATATACCAACATACAGATTAGAAACAGAACTAGCACAGAACTATATACCTACTATTCCACCAAGCTCTGTTGTTAAAGGTACAAACATTTTTAAGAAAAATATTTTAGGTAGAACCCCATTAAAAAAATTCCAAAAGAATTTAGATTTAGATGACGGAACTATAGAAATGATGATGGATAAATATATTAGTGGTGTTTGGAAACCAGCAGTACTACTACGTGGTGCCTGGACTATAAGAGTTATTGGTGAAGAGCAAGTGCGTTTATGGGCTCAAGGTTATGATGGATTATTTAGTCCTAGTAGGTGGATGGCAATGATGACAGGTAAACCTCTAGACCCAACAGGAACACTTAAAATATTAAAAAAACTTGATGATGGTGTACCAGACACACAAATAGAAAATTTAATATTTGAAAAATTTCCAGACTTACCTAAAAGATTTGCTTACAAAGGAGAACAAATAGGAATAGTAGAAGCTATAAAACGATATATGAATAGTGGAGATAGAGATTTATTAGAGATTGTAAACTTAACAAGTGATGAAACACAAGTTATGAGAGAGTTCTTTGATGCTATCTCTGGTACGCATAGAGGATATGCAGGATTAAGAAAAACAAATCCTAATATGGCAGCTAAAGGTTTTAGTATATTTGAAAAAAGGGGTGCTGGTAAGGGTTATGTCAACGCTATGCAAACAGAGTTTGACCAATTAATGAATGATTCATTAGCTGTAAAAATATTAGAAGATGGTGCACAAGCAGCCAAAGAATTTTTATGGAGCTCTAGGTTTACTGACGGCTCTATAGCAAAACAAATATCTAAACAAGACCCTTTCTTTGAGCAGATATTAACCACACAATCATTTAGCGATAAGATTGTAGATTATGTTAATGCTCGTATTCACATAAAAACAGGTGGAAAAGTAAATAAAGAAACATTAGAAATTACAACTAGAGGTAATGATGACTTGTTGCAAATACTAAGAAGTGGTACTTACAAAGATGTTTCTATAAAAAATATGAGAACAACAGAAGCTGCAAGAAAACAATATAAAAAAATATTTGATGAATATAGAAATGAACTACCAGCAACATTTAAAGGTCGTGGTGGTACACAATATGGTGAGTTTGCTTTTGAAAGTAAATTTGGACAATCGTATGACAAAGTAGTAGAAAATATGTTTTATGCTTTAATGGCATTTCCTACAAATAAATTATCAAGAGCCCCTGTATTTAAACAAGCTTACTGGAAAAAAGTATCAAAGCTTATTGGTTCATCAGAAGCAGAAGTAAAAGCAGCTATTATTGCTAGAGCAAAAGAAGCTAATGTAAGCAGTAAGTTAATTAAAGAAATGCAAAAAACTAGTGCTGCATCATATGATAATGCTATTTTTAGATACACAGGTAAATCAACAGAAGAAGGTTATAGAAACTTTAGCCAAGCTTTTGATGCTATTGACGAAGTAGCTAAAGCTAATGCTTTAACTGAGACAAAAAAATTACTTTATGACTTAAGCGAAAGAACTAGATTCTGGGAAGCAACAAGATTGATATTCCCATTCGGTGAAGCTTTCCAAGAAATAGGAACTACTTGGGCAAAGATACTTAAAGATAATCCAGCACCTGTTAGAAGATTTCAATTGATGGTAGAAAAAGGTAGAGAGTCAAATCCTTTTGATGTAGAAGATACAGATAGGGGATTCTTTTATCAAGACCCTACAACTGGTGAAGAGATGTTTGCATTTCCTGGTTGGGGTGGAATGGCTAGTAAGTGGATGGGAATACAAGAAGATGACCCTATACAATTAGAAGCTTCAGGTTTTGCTAAAAGTGTTAACTTAATAGGGCAGTCTTTCCTACCAGGTGTAGGTCCTGTAGTACAGTTACCTGCTAGTTTCTTATTAAGAAATGCAGAATCAGATTCTGCAATAGTACAAGCAATCTTTGGTGACTTTGCTCCACCACCTGTAGATAATCCAATTAAATATATTTATACATCATTGCCTATCCCTTCTTGGTTTAACAGAGTTTTACAAGCGTATGACGTAGCACCAGAAAATTATGATAGATTACAAACAAATACAACTATAGATATTTACAATGCCTTGTATTATGCAGGTAGAGTATCTGATGCTAACTATGAAGAGTGGTCAGCAGGTATGGACCAAGCTAAAGAATATGCTAAAACATTAACTTTAATTAGAGCAATGGCACAGTTTATTGGACCTACAGGATTTAGTCCTAAGTTTGAAGTTATGACTGAAACACCTGAAGGCAGAAAGATGATACTTGTTAGTGCATTGGCACAAGATTATAGAGATACCTTAGACTTAAATGGTGGAGACCAATTTAAAACTACACAAGAATTTATTAACAACTATGGTATTGACCCTACTGCATTATTAACAGGTAAATCATCTCAAGTATTTAAAAGACCCGTAACTGTAGATGGGTATAAGTTTTACAATAATAACAAAAAATTGTTTGATGAGTATAAAAGCACAGCTTATTTTGCTAGACCAGATGAAAGTTCTGATGAGTTTAGTTACGAAGCTTACTTACTATCTCTGCAAGAAAAAACAAGAGTACCTTTAAATGAAGAGCAATGGAGATACACAAGAAACAATATCCTAGGCTCAATAGCTTGGGAAAACTTTATGTTATCTTCAGCACCAGGACGTAAGCCATACTGGTTAAGAAGTGATGAACAAGCGTCAACAGACAAGACATTAAAGAAAATGTCTCTTAAAGGTCAATATCCTGGTTGGGGTACGAATGTTGCTGGGGTTCCACAAAAACCTGAGTTAGATACAATTATTCAAGAGTTCTATAGATGGAAAGATAATACAGTATTGTCAGAGAGCGAAGCAGGAAAAGGTTTAGCTTTATATCTAAAGGCAAGAGATAATGCTAAACTAGAGTCTGAGAGACTAGGATATAGCCCAAATAGTTTTAGAAGTGTAAGAGGTCTAGTTAACATTAGGCAGTATTTAGAAGATTATGCAGAATATACTATACAGCAATATCCTGACTTTCAATATATTTGGAATAGCTATTTAAAAAATGAGCTACTAGATACTGAGAAAGATGAACAACTTAGAATGGTACAAGGAAATTACTAATGGATAAAGACCAATTAATACAAAACTTACAAGCTTTAGCTGCGTCTAAGAGTCCATTACCAGGACAAGCTCCTTTGTTTATTCCACAAGATTTAATAGATGTAATTTACGAAGCACCAAGTATTGAAGCTGCTGTACAACAAGCAGTGGCTGTACTTACAGGACCTAATAGTCCATTATCTGCAGGAGATATATACGCTGCAGGTAACTTATCAGTTGAGCCTTCATTGCAAGACAAGACTTATGAACAGATAACATCTAACGAGTTACCTAATTTTTTAGGAGTACCAAGAAATTATTCAGTTGATGGTGTGTCTATATACAGTACAGATACAGAAGGAAACTTTTTATTTTATAAAGAAGGTGCACAATTTTCTCTACTTGCTAATGAACCACCTGAGCTAGTAGCAGCAGTACAAGCAGAGTTAGTCAATGGTGGAATACTTCAGGTAGGAGATTTTGTACCTGGTAAATGGTCAACAGACCCTAAAGCACCAGAAGTAGAAGCATTTAAAAAAGTATTAGGTAGAGCTAATGCAACTGGTAATCCAGATTTTACTGTAGCCCTTAGGTGGTATGTAGATAATCAACTATCAGTAGATGCGTTTGAACCACAAGAAGCTTATCTTCCACCCGATTATGCAACTGCATCACAACAAATTAAAAATTTATTTAAGACTAATTTAAAAAGAGACCCTAAACCTTATGAGCTAGAGTTATTAGCACAACAGTTATTAACAGATTCTAAACAAGCATACTTAGCAACAGAAGAACCTGAGTTACAATTAGGAAATATAACTGGTGAGGAATTACTTACAGGTAATTTAGGAAATCATATATCACAACCAGAAGTACAAGCTGATACTAAAATAGACCCTAGTGCTAGGTTGTATGAAACATTTGACAAAATTACTAAACCTGAACAACAAAGAATAGGAGAAAGTCGTGATATTCAAACCACTAATAATATCATTATTGATGCTGTCACAGGTCTTTCAGGGTAATATTATGGTAGAGGAAATACAAATGGATACTAACCCAGCTTTAATAGATTTATATTTACAAGCACTTTTGATGAGAGAGAGTACTGGTAATTATGAAGCTAAACATAAATCTTCTATCATAAAAGATTCTGTAACAGGCAAACCTATAAAGGTACAAGCCTTAGGAGGTTATGGAATATTAGATATTAACTTTCCTGTATGGGCTAGACAAGCAGGATTAAATGGATTTAGTATGTCTGATGGAGACTGGAAAGACCCTAAAGTACAGGATGCTGTAGCAAGATACAAAGTCCAACAATACTTTAATAAGTTTAATTCTTGGGAAGCAGTATCAGTAGCTTGGTTTGCAGGTGAAGGTAAAGCTAATGAGTTAGTTAGTCAAGGGACTATTGATTACAATAAAGCAGATTCTAATGGTACAACAATAAAACAATACGTTGCATCTATGAATAATTTTGTAGCTGAAGAACTTATGAACATAGAAGTTCCAATGGAGACATTTGAGAAACCACAAATTTATTCAGGTCCAGCTCCTGTATCAAAAAGTTCAAGAAATAATAATGAAGTTTATGCTGCACAGATATTAGATGCTATGACTAGAGCTACTGCTGGTGGTGTCCGTCCCAATCTAACTGGAGATACAAGAAGACAAGCAAGTAATGTTGGAACAGCTATAGACAACGCTAAAGCAAAAGGTGAGTCAACTATTGATGTAAGTATGGCTACTGAAAAGAATCCAAACTCTGCTAGAGAGTTAGGAATGAATAGATAATGGCATATAACTTACTCGGACAACAAGGAACTAAAGGTACTAGAAACGAAGACCCTACTTTATCTGATGCAGAAGCAACTTATTTATATGATGACGCTCCAGGAGATGGTGATAATAAAGGTGTAATGTACACAAGTTTTGGAAATCAAATAGTAGATGTTGAGGCACATAATAAAAAAGCAGATGCTGTAGGTACTGAGCAATCAAGAGATTCCAAAGTAAAACCAGGTTCATCTAAAGATTTATCTAATACTTCCTTTGGAGAAAAAGAACCTGTAGATGCTGCAGAAGTATTACCTCCAATAACAAGTAAAGAGCGTAGGTCAATTAAATCATTTTCTGATTTAGCAAAAATAACATCAACAAAACGATTAGAAGAAAACGATATTAATTTACTTTTAGGTTTAAATCCAGAGTGGACAAAAGCAGATATTAATCAAATAATTGCAGGTGAATCTATTCCTTGGTGGCAACAAATGGGATTTGACTCTATAGATGAAGCAGATTCTGAATTTGGTAGAGGTTCACTAGATATGAAAGATTATGAAAAATTTAAAAAAGAGCAAGATGAAATTGATAAAGCATTAGAAAATAGAAGTACAGCTACAAGTACAACCTCTACTACTAGCCAAAATAATATCCCTGCTTATAGAATTACAATATACAAAGATGGTCAAGAAAAAACATTAGATGTAAGAGACCCACAACTACAAGGTTTTCTTGACGATGATTGGTCAACAGAAAAAACAGTTGGTTCTACTACAGAGTCTGAACAATTTTTAGCATCAACACAAGTAACAATATATAAAGATGGTCAACAAAAAAATGTAGATTACAGAACAGTAGATAGTTATGTAACAGATGGATGGTCTACAGATGAAACATTTGTACCTGTAACAACTAGTAGTTCAACAAGTTCACAAGAATTTGTTTCTGACCAAGTAATAGTTTTAGGACCTAATGGAGCTAGAACAACAGCTCAAAGAAACAAAAGACCAGGCGAAGATATGTCAGAATATGACAGACTTTTAGCAGGACTTATACCTGGTAGAGAAGGTTATAAAGATGCAGACAAAATAGATTATGTAGATACTTATGGTGGACACACAACTGGAGAGAGTGTTAGTGCAGATTATAAAGGTGACTATGGAGGAGAAGATGCTTCAACTCCAGACTCTGAAAGAGAGAGTTTAAAAGGTGCAGGTAATACAGGTTACGATACTAAAGATTACACTGGCGTAGGAGAAGAAGCTGATGAAATGCAACTTCCACAAGGTGGTATCGTACAAGTAGATTTAAACAACGTACCACAAGGTTCTTATTTATGGGAAGTCAGTGGACAGTTGTATGTTGCATATGAAGTACCTGGAGCTGGTGACGTTTACCAAGGTGCTCCTATCTTTATGTCTTACAAAGTCCCTAATAACGATTTGATATCAGCTGGTTTAATTACAGAAGGTGGTCCAACTCCTACTATTACACAGCTTAATGAAGATACATTTAATGCAACTACCATAGTATTTGGTGGAGACACTAATCAATTAACAGCCATAACAGAAAATCCATTTGTAGGATTTGTAGAATCTTTATCAGACCAAATACAAGTAGCACCTTGGATAGCAGATACAGAAATGGTTGGTTTAATTGCTGAAGCTGCTTTAGAAGGTAGAACTGTTAGCGATGCAGAATTACAAGGAACTAATTGGTGGAGAACACATAGTGAATCAGAGAGAGATTGGTTAGTTACATACAACTCTGACCCAGCAACAGCAACACAACAAAGAACAGATGCACAAATTTCTGTTGCAAATTCTTTACAAGCATCAGGTGTAAACAATACTCCAGAAGCTTTTATCAATTGGGTAGCTGACCAGTATGTTTCTGGTAGTTGGTCACAACAATATACTTCAGAACAAATAGCATTATTTGCTGACCCATATGCAACTGGTAAAAGAGATGCAACAATGGAAAACTATTTATCTTCAAATGCTTTTACAGGTTTAGACAGAACTACAGAAAGAGAAAGAGAAGTTACAGAATTATATAACAGATGGCTAGGACCTACTTTAGGAAAACTTACAGATAGTGAAAGAGCAGATATAGCAGGTAAGTTAAGAGATGACCCTGATTATGAAGATGCTTTAGTTAGTTCACTAAAACAATCTAGACTTGCTGCGTTTGGTAACTACACTAATCCAGAACTTACTTATGAAGATATAGCTAGACCTTGGAGAAACTTAACAACTTCTGTATGGGGTCAAACAGCAGATGAAACACAAGGTTGGTGGCAAGAGATGGTTAAGAGTAATGACTTTGCCACTGCACAAACTACACTAAGAGAAAGAGGATTAGAAAATAATATTGGACAAGTAACTCAAGATGCTACTAAAGCATTAACACAGGCACTTGGTCAAGGTACAATCTCACAATCAGGAGTCAACGTATAATGGCTACATATGAAGAACTAGCTAAAAGTTTATACCCTAATATGCCTATGGATATATTAGATTTATTTGCTACTGAATGGTCAAGAACAGGAGACCCTAATGTAGCTATTGCAGAAGTAAGAAGAAGTGATGCATATGAGATAGCTTTCCCAGGTAACAAAAGACCTGATGGTACTGTAAAGTTTGATGAAGTTACATACACAGGTCTAAAAGAAAGTTACATAGGAACATTACAAGAGTATGGTATCCCAAGAAACACATCAGTAGATTTACTAACAGATAGATTAACTGGACTTATTGAAGGTGAAGTATCTGCTAGAGAATTTGCACAGAGAGTTGATGCTGTTTATCAAGGCGTACAAGAAAATATACCACAAGTTCAAGAGTTTTATGCAACTAATTTTGGTTTAGAACTTACTCCAGAATCTATATTTTTAGGAGCATTAGACCCTGCTGTGGGTGAAGAAATTGTTGCAGGTAGAATAACTACAGCACAGATAGGTGGCGAAGCAGCAAGAGCTGGTTTTGAAATATCAGGTGATTTTGCTCAAAGACTACAACGAGCTGGTGTAACACAAGCACAAGCAAGACAATTATTTACTACTGCTGAAACACAATTACCACAATTACAAGATTTACAAGCACAACAAGGTGTTGAAACATCAGAGCAGTTTGGTTTAGAAGAGTTTACAGAGGCAGCAGTATTTCAAAGTCCAGAAGAATTACAGCAAATACAAAGACTTAGAGCAGAAGAAACATCAGAGTTCGCACCAACTACAGGTGCTGCTAGAACAGGTCGTAGAGTTACAGGATTAACTGAACTTTAATACTTGTCTATCCCACATATAGTGGTACTATATATTGTATAGCCTGGTAGCCTCGGCTTAAAGATGCTGCACCCTCCAGTTTATCACTGGCGTATAAACTGTGTATTACAAATCGCCTAGTATCGGTACAGCTAGAAGTGGCTGACAATTCTCATTTGTACTTTAATTATAACTTGTCGCCTATCGCATTATTTACCCCAGGATAATGTAGTTAGTAGAAATCTGGGAGAGGAGAGAATATGGAAAACGATATGGAAAATACAGTGGAAAACACACAAGATGATAACAATGCTATCAAGTCAATGCGAGAACGCATCAAAGAACTTGAAGGTGTAGAGAAAGAATATAAGTCTGTACAGATGGGTAATGCCATTAAAGATGCAGGTTTTGACCCTAGCTCTGGACAAGGTAAAGCATTAAAAGACTTGTACAAAGGTGAGTTAGACTCTGATTCTATAAAGCAATTTGCTGCTGATAACTATGGTTGGGGTGCAAGTCCTGATGAAGTGACAGAGCAAGAAGCTCAAAGGTCAAGAGTAGTAACAAGCCAAAAT
>Ga0208643_1000647_pt1 | contig 22100 bp, 37 predicted proteins | sample VirMetDEL_Nov_12_FD_184516 | JGI IMG/M metagenome (GOLD analysis project Ga0208643, IMG submission 184516) | Aqueous microbial communities from the Delaware River and Bay under freshwater to marine salinity gradient to study organic matter... | ecosystem: Environmental > Aquatic > Marine >... | reverse complement strand
GGAGTAGTATTTGCTGACGGTGCGTATGTGACTTTTAATGAAACAGAGTGTCATGCAGTAACAGCTTATTACGATGGGTAATCTATGGATTACTATGCTGACTTAGGTATAGAGATCGATGGCTTCGCTAAAGGCGGTATGCCAGCGAAAAATAAAAAGAACTTTAGGTCTACAAAATCTGGAGCAGGTATGACTGCAGCAGGTGTTCGTGCGTACAGAAGAATGAACCCTGGATCTAAGCTAAAAACAGCAGTTACAGGTAAAGTTAAAAAAGGAAGTAAGGCTGCAAAAAGACGTAAGTCATATTGCGCAAGATCAGCAGGTCAAATGAAAATGCATAATGTCAATTGTAGTAAAACTCCAGATAAAAGAATATGTGCTGCAAGGAGAAGGTGGAAATGCTAAATGGCTTATTTGAATGCAGACATACCACCAATATACTGTAAAATTAGGAAGGAGTATTTATATGATTTATCAAAACATCAAGGAGAAAGTGAAGACTGTTGTATCTTTAGTGTCACGTCTATCACAGACCGTGCTCTCTTATTTAATATCATGCTACCAAATGGTGCGTGCTTTTGGCGTTTGCCTATCTCAGCGTTTTTCCAAGAACGTTATGATAGAGCCGAGGTGCCAGATTTGCCGATCGACCAGTTACAACTGTGGAATAGTTTTAGTTATTATCCTAGTGTGCATTGCTTTAGTTTTCTAAGAGGAAAACGAGGAAAATATTATGGAAAAGATAAAAAAAATTATCCATTCGAATATCTATTTACCGTTGATTGGGGTCACCCCGAAAGTAATATTTTGGATACAGAACATTCTGAAATTCCTGCTGAACATAAGTGTGCACATATATTGGCTCTTGATAACGGTAATTATGCAGCTCAGCCTAATAATCGTATTTTGTGGGATGCTCCTAACTACACTGTTGGTAACAGGGTACCAGATTATGAAGTCCAAACTACAAAATGGAATGTCGAAAATAAAGACTGGCTTACTGACGATAGTAACAAAATGTTCTATAATGTAGAAAAGAAAGAAGATTAATTATGAATTTATTAAGAGACTTAAAAAAAGAATTTGACGAAAAAAGAAAAAAAGAATCTGCTTTAGCTCAATTAAGAAAGAGAAGCAAAGATTCTGTCGCAAGACCTAAAGCTGAAAAGAATATTTTATCAAACGATCCTAGATTACAAAAAATATAATGTTTGATAGGTTTATGTACAAATTTTTAGGAGCTATAGATTCGATCTTTGTGAAGATTGATAGTATAATATTCAAAAAGAAAAAAGGTAAAAAGAGATGAAGAAGTGTAATCAGTGTAAAAAAGAGTTTCAACCAAAAGACGAATTGGATCAATTTTGTAGTCAAGATTGTAAAGAGGAGGCATTAGCTGAATTAGATTCTGGTTCTGATGAGTGTCTATCATGTCAGTAAAAATTTCAGAAAACACTTCAATCGGTCTTCCATTACGTAACTTAATTGGCCTGATTGGAGCAATCGTGATTGGTGCATGGTTTGCATTTGGGGTGATCGAAAGATTAAATCAATTAGAAACGAAGAATCAATTATTTGAAAAAGACTTATTGGAAGCATCGGTTCAAAAACCCATAGACCAAGAGCAGTTCATGATTCTCGAATGGCAAGCAACTCAAATTGAGAAAATGCAAAAACAGTTAGAAGATAATGTTCATACAGGGGTGATGTTAAAAGCTCATGAAAAAGAAATAGAAAAATTAAAAAAAGACATAGAGAAATTGAAAGATTCAACAAGAGATATTAAATTTAGTAATGGCAATGGAGCACATTAATGACAAAAACAGTAATAGCTTTGTGTTTATTCTTAAATGGACAGCTTGTTGAACACAGAGTTCAAGAATCTATGGGGACATGTTTAAAGATGAAACGTGAAGCAACGCGTAATATGAATATGGATAATAAACAATTTATGTGTGGTGAAGTTGAAGCATACATGTCAATAAATATTGACGGCAGTGAAAGTATTGATAAGATAGTTATAGAATCAAAATAATGAACCTTTCTCGTAATTTCAATCTACAAGAATTAATTAAATCGGATACAGCAATCCGTAAAGGTATAAATAACAATCCTAGTTCAGGTCAAATAGAAAAGTTAAAAGCTTTATGTGAAAATATTTTACAGCCAGTACGAGATCATTTTGGCAGAGTTAAAGTGACAAGCGGATTTCGTTCAGAGGATTTGTGTCTTGCTATAGGATCGAGTCGGAACAGCCAGCATGCAAAAGCTGAGGCCGCAGACTTCGAATGTATTGGAGTAGATAATGCTGAGGTTGCTGATTGGATTAAAAAGAACCTTGAGACAGATCAATTGATCCTCGAGTACTACACGCCTGGAGAACCAAACAGCGGATGGATCCACTGTAGTTGGATACCTGAAGGAAGACGTGAACAATTTTTACTTGCGCACAGAGTAGAAGGTAAAACTAAATATAAACCCATAATAGGAAAGGCAAAGGATTTAGTATAATGGCAATAACAAGAGCACAAATGGCTAGACAATTAGAACCAGGTCTAGGATCATCAGATAAGAAAAAATTTGACAAAGTAATCGCAAAAACACATGGAAAAGTCTATAAAGAAAAAAAATCCAATAAAAAGAATCCTCTCGCTAGGACATTTACTGTTTAGACCAAGAGTGGTACAATCTAAGAAGTTATATAACCGCAAAAAGCAGAAGTTATACACTCTGAATGCCGCGGCACAAAAGGAGATTTAAATGGCAAAAAAGGGACCTTGTTGGGAAGGATATGAAATGATTGGGATGAAATCCAAAGGTGGAAGAAAAGTCCCTAACTGTGTTAAGAAAGCTAATGTTGGACTTCACGCAGAAAAACCAAAGAAAAAACAGAAAACTGTTTCCGGTGATAGAGACAAAAGACGAAAAGAATTAATAGATATCCAAAATCCAATTTCTGATTATGATAAAAAGGGTAAACTAAAATACACAGCAGCTTACCAAGGAAAATTTATTAAACATGATTCTGCTGGCATAGAATTATCTAATAAAAATTCAATGGACTATTATGGAGATTTATTAAAGTAATGGAAGAAGCAACTGAATACAAAGCCTATTTAGAGGCACTAAAAAAAGCAACGGATTCTGTCAAAGAAGACAAACAGGATAAGGCTGCAAAAGCTGTGGCTAAAAATAGAATAACCAATTTCTCTTGCGGTGGTATGGGTATCGCTGTTAAGGGAGGAAAATTTGAAGGAGTAAAATAATATGAACATGGGTGGCGGAAAGAAAAATTACAAAATGACTGGTCAAGTTGGCAAAGCTAAAACTGGAAAAATGATGAAAGCTAAAACAGGCAAGTTAACAGAAAAACAAAAAAATTTACCTTTACATTTACAAAAAGCAATAAAAGCGTAAGGATGCAATGGCTACATCAGGAACTACAAGTTTTAACATCACTATTGATGAGGTTATCGAAGAGGCTTACGAAAGATGTGGCGTAAGAACTAATTCTGGTCACGATATTAAATCTGCTAGAAGAAGTTTAAATCTTTTATTTTCTGAATGGGGTAACAGAGGTATTAACCTTTGGAAAGTTAAATCAGAAACTACAACATTAGTTAACGGACAAGTAACTTACAATACACCAAGTGATTGTAATGATGTACTTGAAGCTGTTGTAACTACAACAGGCGGTAATCAACAAACATTAACAAAAGTATCTAGATCTGAGTATATTGCGATACCTGATAAGACTATAACAGGAACACCTTCGCAGTATTACGTTGATAGACAAATCAATCCAACTATTAGTTTATATCTGGCTCCTGATACGAGCGCCGTTACTAATATATTCTATTACTACTTAGCAAGAATTGAAGATGTAGGTGCATATACTAACACTTCAGACATGCCGTTTAGATTCTTCCCTTGTATGGTATCTGGATTAGCATTTTATTTATCACAAAAGATAGCACCGGATAGATTACAGGCATTAAAATTATTATACGAAGATGAATTAAAAAGAGCATTAGAAGAAGATGGACAAAGAACTTCTGTTTACATCACTCCTAATGTTTATTACCCACAAGGATCATAATGGCTTACGCTAAAGGTAAATATTCCCAATCTATATCAGATAGATCAGGACAAGCTTTTCCATACAGAGAAATGGTAAAAGAATGGAATGGTTCATGGGTTCACACATCTGAATTTGAGGCTAAACATCCTCAACTAGACCCAAAGCCACATATGGCAGATCCTCAAGCGTTATGGAATGCTAGACCTCAAAGACCTGCACCTGTAACAGTATATTTAGATCCACAATATTGGCCAGGTCAATTTACTTCTAATGGTATGCAACCATCAACAAGTCCTTTAGAAGAAAATAACAAAAGACAGTTGGGTGTTTCTGTCGGAAGTGTTACAATAACAACATAATGACATACGCAGAATTATTACAAAAAGTTAGGGATTATACAGAGGTTGGATCAACTGTTTTAACAGATTCAATTATTCAAGGAATGGTTAGGGATGCTGAAAACCGTATCTTTAGAGAAGTAGATGCTGATTATACACGAGAATATGCAACAGCTAATTTACAAACTAATTCACCTTATCTTGATCTACCTAGTTCTCCAAATACTACCGCTACAAGGACTTCTATTATAGTTAGATCTATTCTTGTATATGATACAACTCAAAGCCCTACTACAAAAGAATATTTAGACAAAAGAGATACAAGTTTTATTTTTGAGTACAATTCAACAGGAGCTACAGGAGTTCCAAAGTACTACGCTAATTGGAAAGAAACTACATTAATTATGGCTCCAGCTCCAAGCGCTCAATTTCAAGTTCAATTGAGTTATATTTATTCACCTGAGGCATTATCAGCTACTAATACAGAAACATATTTATCTAAAAATGCTCCTGATTTATTGTTTAATGGGGTTATGGTAAATGCTTATGAATTTTTAAAAGGTCCAATGGATATGTACAAAATCTATTCAGACAAGTATAATGTATCTGTACAAAGCTTCGCGTTAGAGCAAATGGGCAGAAGACGTAGAGATGAGTATACAGATGGAGTGCCGAGAGTAAAAATACCTTCGCCTTCACCAAATAATTAAAAATTAAGGAGAAATTATTATGGCAATTACACAAGCAGTAGCTAACAGTTTCAAAGAAGAGATCCTAGAAGGTACTCACGATTTAGAAACTGGTGGCGACCAAATTAAACTAGCATTATATACATCACAAGCAACATTAAGTGCGGCAACAACTTCATACACAACAGGTAATGAAGTGTCTGCATCAGGACAATACGCAGCAGGAGGCGGAATACTACAATCTCAACAAGTTAGTTTAGATACAGGTGTAGCTATCGTTGACTTTGCTGACTTATCTTTTACAGGTGTTACTTTGACTGCAAGAGGTGCGTTAATCTATAACGATACTCAAGCTGACAAAGCAATTTGTGCGCTAGACTTTGGCTCAGACAAAACAGCGACTTCTGGAACATTTACAATTCAGTTTCCAGCTTTCACTTCTTCGTCAGCTATATTAAGAATAGCGTAAGCGAGGAGATTATGAATGGCCACTTGGGGCTCACAAACATGGGGATTTTCTAACTGGGGTACTCTTGGTGATACAGAGACCCCAGTAAGTGGCATTCAACTTAATTCACAACAAGGTAATGTAAGCTCAACTGTAAACCCTGGATGGGGTGGGCAGTATTGGGGAGCTGGAGAATGGGGTGATCTATCATCACCTGAAATTCTTTTAACAGGTAATTCATTAACTACTTCAATAACTTCTGTTGCTGCAGGGACTGATTTTGTTTTCCAAGCAACAGGCTTACAATTAAATACTACTATTGGAAATGCAGTTTCAGGTATTTCACAACTTATAATTCCTACAACTTTAATAACGACAACATCAGTCACTTCAGTTTTTGCTGGAGAACTTGTTGAAGTTCAAGTAACTTCAAGCACAACGGATCAATGGGGATTTGATACTTGGGGTCAAGGAGGTTGGGGTGTTGGAGATGGTTTATCTACACAAGTCGGTGTGACAGGTGTGGAGGCAGGTGCAACCGCTGTCATAGCAAACGATAATACTAAAATAATTCATACAGGAACCGCAGTCGCGGGAGCTTCAGCAGAAGCGCCGGTTACAGGTATTTCAATAACTTCAGAACAAGGTCAAGAATTTGCTGGACCAAATATTGAAGTACAGGTTACATCTCCATCAAGAGATCCTTGGGGAGAAGAAGCTTACGGAGAAGGTGCTTGGGGTATTGGAGATGGAACATCAATTAATTTAGGTTCTACTACTCCAAGAGGTAACGCAGTTGTACAAGTAACAGCTGTAACAGCACTTACTATCTCTGAAGGAACAGCCGATGCCGCTCCTGATGCAAGTGTGACAGGTGTTGGTATGACTATTACAAGTGGTGTTGGAACCGTTACTGCTTTTGCAAATCTTGACATCACAGGGGTTCAAGCTAATTTCACAATTGGTAATGAAACAGTTTCAGCAGAAGCCAATGTAGGTGTAACAGGATCAGAAATTACTGGAAACACAGGTCAATTAGAATATGAGGCTAAATATTTAGTAACTAATGGATCTGAAAATGTAGTTGAGTTTACTGCATACAACCAAGCACAATTATCTACAGCTCAAGCTAAATTTGGAACAGCATCTTTATTATTAGATGGTACAAATGATTATGTAGAATCTAACTCAAATGTTAATTTAAGCTCTGGTGATTTTACAATTGATGTTTGGATAAGACCAACTAGTGTTTCAGGTTACAAAGGTATTTGGCAATCAGGAACAAGCACAACGATGCAATCCTATTTATTAGGCAATGCAGTTTATTGGAGTGTAAATCCATCAACAATTATTACTACTGCAGTTACTGTTAATGCAAATGAATGGACTATGTTGTCTTTTGAAAGACAAGGAAATACTCACAGAATATATAAAAACGGAACTTTAGAAGATACGGCTTCTACAGGTAATAAACAAGATAATGGTCCATTCAGTATTGGTGAAAATGGCTTTGGTGATTTCAATGGTTATATTGATGAGTTTAGATTATCAGATACTGCAAGATACGGAGGTTCAAGTTTCACTGAGCCTACAGGAGCATTTGTACCAGATTCAAACACAACATTCTTATTACACATGGATGGAGCAAATGGGTCTACAAATATAGTAGACGATGCTCCAGGAGTAACTATTGCAAGATTTGATATTGGAGAACATTTTGCAGGAGAAGTTGTAGCAGTACAGGTCACAACAGCTTCTGCTCAGCCTTGGGGTGAAGTAGCTTGGGGTGATGGTCAATGGGGTCAATCTGTTGGTACTGACATAGGTATTGGTGGAGAAGAGGTTGCTGTACCTTCGGTTGAAGTTGATGTTACAGGTATAGAGCTATCTTCAAATACAGGAAATGAGGCTGTAACAGGTGACTCTAATTTATTATTAACAGGAATCGGCTTAGATGTACAATTAGGTGATGAAGATGCATTTACAAATGTAAGAATAAATGTTTCAGGAAACGATATAGGAACTATAGTAATAGGTGATTATCTTGCAGGAATTAGTGCAGAAGCTCAACCTTCGGGAGTGACAATGACCACAACAACAGGTATAATGAGTGTAAATGCATGGGCAGTAGTTGACCCTGGAACAGCTCCAACATGGACACCTGTTGACAAGGCGGCTTAATGCAAATAAAATTATAATACTTAATAAAGGATAAAAATTATGGCATCAAGTTATTCAACAGATTTAAAACTAGAGCTTATGGTAACAGGGGAAAACTCTGGTACATGGGGCGATAAAACAAATACAAACTTAAACTTAGTACAACAAGCAATTGCAGGTTATGAAGCTATAGACGTTGCATCAGCAGATGTAACTTTAGCTATGACTAATGCAACTTTATCAAATGCTAGAAATATGGTTCTTTCTTTAACAGGAACTTTAGCAGGAACAAGAGTTGTTAACGTTCCAGACGGAATTGAAAAAACTTACATTGTTGCAGATAACACTACAAGATCAGGAAACACTTTAACTATTAAAACTGTATCGGGAACAGGTGTTGAAATTCCAGAAGGTAAAACTATTTTAGTTTACTCAGATGGTACAAATGTAAACGATGTATTTTTCTTAGCAAATGTTGTTGAAGATACTTCACCTCAATTAGGTGGTGATTTAGACACTAACAGTCATAACATTAAAATTGATGATGCTCACGGAATACAAGATGAAAATGGTAATGAACAAATTACATTTCAAACAACAGCATCAGCAGTAAACCAAATTGACGTAACAAACGCAGCAACAGGTAATGCACCTGAGGTAGCTGCAACTGGTGGAGACACCAACATCGATTTAAACTTAAATCCAAAAGGTATTGGAAGAGTTTCTTTAGGAGCGGGAGCTATTCAACAAACAACTGAAAAAGCAACTGTCACTGCAACTGCAGCATCAGGAACTGTAAACTTTGATGCAATTACTCAAGCAGTTTTATATTACACTTCAAATGCTTCAGGAAACTGGACTTTAAATATTAGAGGTGATGGTTCTAACTCACTAAACTCTATTATGGATACAGGAGAATCTTTAACTGTTGTTCACCTAGTAACAATGTCTACTGCTTATTACAATTCATCTGTACAAGTTGATGGATCAGGAGTAACCCCAGAATGGCAAGGTGGAGATGCACCTTCTGCTGGAAACGCAAACTCTGTTGACGTTTACACATATACTGTTATAAAAACTGGTGATGCAACATTCAAAGTTTTTGCAGCACAAACACAATTCGCATAGGAGTAATTAATGCCACTAAGAACAACTAGAGGCGGAGGATCTTTCCCAAGCATGATTGGAGGTGGTCCACCATTTATGGAAGCATCTGGAGGTAGTGTTTCTACTTCAGGAGATTATAAAATACACACTTACAATTCTGGAGGCTCATTTGTTATCTCTAAATTAGGGACAGATGGAACTTACGGAAAAGCTATTAACATTGTTCTAGTCGCTGGAGGTGGCGGAGGCGGATGCGAACATGGAGGTGGCGGTGGAGCAGGTGGAATGGTCGATATGACTAACGCTCTGTTAACTGTTGCAAAGCAAACTTATAACGTTGGTGTTGGTGGTCAAGGAAATGCCGCTGGACAAAGATCTAGAGGAAACACCGGAGGCCAATCTACTTTTAACGACGGTTCAACTATATTAACTGCACTTGGTGGGGGCGGTGGAGCTGCATGGCAGGCCAACCCTAACTCTGGAGGATCAGGAGGCGGATCAGGGGGTGGAAACCCTTATGGATCAGGTTCTGGTCAACAACCAGGTCAACCAGGAAATTCAGGAACATACGGTCACGGACAACCTGGAGGATCAGGACAATTTTCACATCACGGCTCAGGAGGCGGTGGAGCTGCTAACGGCGGACAACCAGGACCATCGAGAAACAATTCACAAGGTGGAGATGGTGGTAATGGAAGATCAACATCAATCACAGGATCATCAGTAACTATGGCCGGTGGCGGTGGTGGTGGAAGTTGGGGTAACCCAAGATCTAATGGTGGATCAGGTGGAGGATCTCAAGGAGCAGGATCTCCTCCTCAAGCACCAAGTGGTGCAACATCAGGCCTAGGAGGCGGTGGAGGCGGAGGCGGTGAATCCGTTGGTCAAGCATCTCCAGGTTCATCAGGTAGAGTAATAATTAGAAGGAAATTTCAATAATGGCTGAAAAGTATTTTGCTATAGTGGATGATAATAATATTGTTACAGACGATATGGTTTTGGATGTAGCTACTGAAGCAGATGGAATTCAACAAGCAAGAGATATATTAAATGATCAAACTGCAACTGTTGTTGAAACTTTTATAAATGCAAATGATGCTTCTACAAGATATAACTATGCGGGAGTAGGTTATACTTGGGATGCTACAAATAATGCATTTTACGAACCACAACCTTTTGCTTCTTGGTCTTTAGATGCTAATTATAAATGGCAAGCACCAGGCACTCCGTACGGAGATACTTCTAGTATTAGTGACGATTATTACGTTGTAGAGTGGGACGAAGATAATACCAGATGGAACGCTTTAAATACAACAAGTGAAACTGTTACTAATTATTGGGATGGTTCAGCTTGGGTTCCTGTCTAACACTTGATTATTTACAATAGTTCTATATAACTGACGTTATGTCAGATTCTTTCATTGGGAAATTTAAAGTTGAAAACGAAGTTATAGATAACGTATTAAAATTTTTTAATAAAAATAAAAAAAGACATAAAGCTGGAATTGTAGGAGGCAAACAAGAACTTGCTCTTGAAACTAAGGATTCAACCGATATACCACTAACCACAGAAGATTTAGCTTTAAATAAAGATATAAGATCTTATTTAGAAGAATTATCATTTTGTGTAAATAAATACAAAAAGAAATACGTTTTTGCTGATCAACAACAATCTAAATGGGGATTGGGTGGTTGTAATATACAAATGTATAAACCAGGTCAGGGTTTTAAATTATGGCATTATGAAAATGATGGTTCACCAGATGCAGTAAAAAGACATTTAGTATTTATGACTTTTTTAAATACTTGTAAAAATGCAGGTACTATGTTTTATTATCAAAAAAAAACTTTTGATTGTAAAAAAGGAGACACTTTAATTTGGCCTGCTGCCTGGACACATACACATAAGGGTGAGATATCAGAAAAACAAAAAGAAAATAAATATATAATTACAGGATGGTTTTACTATGACTAAAAATAAATTTGAAATGCAGGATGTTTTTACGACACCTATTTATGCAAAAACATTTAAAAACGTTGATAATAAAAAAATTATTAAATATTTAAATAAGATAAAACATGAAAACCATAATGTAGGTACGTCTGCTGAAGGAGGGATACACACTCAATACTTCTTCTACCCCTTTCCTACAGTTACTGAAACACTAAACGAAGAAGTACATAAGTTTGTTAAAGAGGGACCTTTAAAAGATTTTGAAGTTAAGGGAACGCCAACAATACATAACAGTTGGTTTATAATAAACAATAAAGGAGATTTTAATAAACCACACAACCATCCTCCTTATTGGATATCTGGAATATATTATGTAAAAGCTGAAAAAGACTGCGGTGATTTAATTTTTAACAATAACGCAGAAATGAATAATTATGCAACTTCTTATCATAACTATAATAAGTATAACTCAAAAGAGTACAGAGTAATTCCACAAACAGGAATGTGTATTTTGTTTCCATCTTGGATTAATCATTTTGTTACACCAAATAAAACTAATAAAGATAGGATAGCGTACAGCTTCAACATTTAATGAGTTTATTTGGTAAAGCTGATTATTGGTATTTTGAAAAAGTTATACCTAAAAAACAATGTAATGAAATTATTAAATTTGGTAAAAAATTAGAAAAAGAACAAGCTGTAGTTGATGACAATAAAATAGATTATGAAATGCGTAATTCACACACGGGTTGGTTTAATGATCCTTGGGTATACGAAATGATCTTACCTTTTATACATGGCGCTAATAAAAGTGCAGATTGGGGTTTTGACTTTGATTGGTGTGAAGACGTTCAATTTACAGAGTATAAAGGTAAAGATAAACAGCATTACAATTGGCATTTTGATGCCAACCCAGCGCCTTATGATGAAAATTCAAGAGAGAATTGGAAGGGTAAGATTAGAAAATTAAGCTGTTGTGTAAACCTATCAGACCCTAAAGATTACGAGGGAGGTATGTTTTACGTAGCAGTCGACGCAAAAATAGGAATAAAGAGAGAAGTTCAAAGAGTTAGGGAGATGAGTGAACAGGGTAGTATAATTGTTTTTCCAAGTCAGATATACCATAAAGTTACTCCTATAACTAAAGGTACAAGATACTCTTTAGTTTGTTGGACAATAGGACCTAAATTCAAATGATTATAGACATATTTAAAACTAGCGTATTTAAAAAGGAACTTAATATCAATAACGATGTTTTAAATAATTATGCTAATTTAATTGAAAAGAATTCAAAAGGATGTGTTAAGTCTAATAGAGGCGGTTTTCAATCTGAAGATCTATCGGACGATTGTTTAACTGAATTAAAAAAAGAAATTGTAAAATATGCTAATGATTTTTCAAAAGCAATTTATGAAACAAAAGTAAATTTTAGTAACATTTGGTGTAATATTAATTATTATAAAGATTATAATTTACTACACGACCATAATGATGAAATGATATCTGGTGTATATTACACTCAAACACCTAAAGATTGTGGAAATATATTTTTTTTCAACCCTGCCTGGCAAATAAATAGATATCCGAAGCTTAATAATTATTCTGCGCAATCTTGGTGGTTGCCATCTAAAGAAGGTACACTTTATTTATTCCCTAGTTGGTTATTACATAATGTAGAGCCTAATTTAAATAAAAAGAAAAAAAGAATATCTTTTTCTTTTAACTTGATATGATTAAACACTATAAAAATTTCTTAACTAAACAAGAGCTTAAAGATCTAGAGATATATTTTGATCATTGTTTTTTTAAACAAAAAATAGCTAGAGCTGATCCTATGGTAGAAGGATCTATATCTATTTATTCAGATTTAGTAGCACAATACTTTATGTGTATAAAAAAACCATTAGTAGAAAAAGTATTTAAATCAAAACTTATACCTACTTATTCATTTTCAAGAGTTTATTTTAAAGATAATGTAATGAAACGACATTCAGATAGATCTTCATGTGAAGTTTCTGTAAGTCTTAATATCTGGTCTGATACTCAATGGCCTTTATGGTATGAAACAGAAAAAGGTGACGTGCCTATGTATACAAAACCAGGTGAAGCTGTTTTTTACGAGGGGCAAAAATACGATCATTGGAGAAAACCCTTTGAAGGAGAGTCGTGCTGTCAAATTTTTATGCATTACATAAGAGCAGATGGGGAAAACAGAGACAGAGCTTATGATGGAATGGAAGATAGTAAATACCCTAAACTAATAATGAAGCCATGGTTAAGATAATAGAAGGAAACTTAAATAAAAAAGATACCGATATGTTAGAAGCAAACATAAATAATAATATGTTCCCTTGGTATTTTCTACCAAGTCCTGTTACTCCAAAATACCCATGCGTTACCCACGTGCTTATACCTAGGTATGATTATACTAATGATGAGGGTTTTAAAGTCAATTCGAACTTACATGATTTAATTTATCCGATAATGGAAAAAGCTTTAAGAAAAAATAAGATTCAAATTAAAAGAATACTTAGAGGTCAACTAAACTTTACTTGGTATAATAGTGGTGTATATTCCGATCCACATTGGGATCATGAGTTTCCCCATGATGTATTTATTTATTATATAAACTCCTTTACAAAAGGTTCTACGTTTGTTTTTAAAGAAACCTACAAAGATAAAAAAGCAAAAAGAATTGATAAAGAAATTACTGCAAAAAAAGGTAAATATGCTATTTACCCAGGTGAGAACTTTCATGCTGCAGGGTTTGTGGGTAAACCTGATGAAGTAAGAATGATTTGCATCTATACATTTGAAAGGATAAAATGATAAATACTTTGTTTTCTGTAGACATTGCCTCAACACAAGTTAAAGATTGGAAAAACAAAAAAAGGAAATTAGGTAAGGTTATGTCAAATCTATCTTTTTTAAGAAGAAACTTAACAAACTATGAAACATCTCGTTTTTGTAACGACATAGAAGAATTTAAAAATACTTTCAACACAGTTTTTAAAAAAGATATGGAACTTTTATTAAAAGAAACTAATATAAAAAAAATTAATATTAAAGATATTTGGACAGTGGCTTACAAAAAAGGTGACTATCAAACAATTCATCATCACGGTAAAGCAATGTACACAGGTGTGTTGTACTATGACATTCAAGGTAAAATGGACGGTACTTATTTTGTTTCACCTGTACCAAACCCTGTTACTGCAAATACACAACTAGCTATGCCTGAGGTAAAAGAAGGTACGCTTTGTTTTTTTCCAGGTTATCTTCTTCACTATACTAACCCCAATCAAAGCGATAAAGATAGAATAGTAGTGTCGTTTGATTTTGATATTGTGGAGTTTTAATGCAAAAAGATACTGAATTTTCTAAATATGATTACTGGTTTTGGCAAAACCATTTCACCAAAGATGAGATATCTGCTTTAACAAAGTTGTGTGACGAGAACCTTGTAGGTAGACAAGACGAAAAGTTTTCCGCGCATGATTTAAAAGGAAAAAGTAAAAAGACTAGTGATGTTTATTGGGTTCTGTATAAAACACTAAGACCTTTTTTAAATGATTTTATTAAACAAGTTCTTTGGACAATTAATCACAAATTTGGCTATGTAACTTTTGACTATGGAGATATGGAATATGTATTGTACAATACTTATTCATCAAAACGAAAAGCTAAATACGACTGGCATAATGATATGGCTAACGATATTACATTTGATATTAAAGCGACTTTGTTAATTGATATTTCACCTGCCCCGTATAAAGGAGGCACATTTAAAATATTAAACAATAATGTAGAAACTATAGACAGGTTTAGTAAACCCGGTGACGTGCTTTTATTTAAACCGCATTTACACCATATGGTAGAGCCTGTAACAAAAGGGACAAGAAAATCATTGGCTATATTTTTAACAGGACCTAAATTTAGATGAAACCTTTACTTACAAAACCTTTTTTAGATTACTTAACAAAAGTAAAAACAAATAATAAAACGTTACTTGAAATAGGTTCGGGTAATTCTACGGTATTTTTTGAAAATATATTTAGAAAGGTTATTAGCTTAGAAGACAACCAGATATGGTATGACAAGGTTTTTAAAAAATGTAAGAAAGCAGACTTAATAATGTTTGACCAAAAAAATATCTACCCTACTTTAAACGATTGTTTAAACAGAAGACCTCATTATATTTTAATTGACAATGATCCTACTAATATTTCAAGACTAGATTTAGCTGAGTTTGTTCATTTAAATAAAGATTATGGGTCTATGATTATTTTAGATAACGGAGAAAAAAATCTTGAAGCGTATAGTTTACTTAAAAGTAATTATTATTGTTTAGATTTTGTAGGTCAAAGATATGATAAGAAAACATCGGTAACCTCTCTTTTTTTTGGAGAGAAATTAGCTAAAAAGGTATATGTATGAAATCAATAGATATTCGATCACAATTTTTAATCTACACATCTCCTAAACATAAAAAATACAAAGATAAGTTACTAAATTTAATAGATGAAAGTCCTGATATTACATTCAACAATATTACTAAAACAGATTGGACGATACCAGAAGATATAACTAAGGATTACCACATGATGTTGAGGCGACAAATACTTAACCCAATGATGTTTGAACAAGTAGAACACTTTAAGGCTGATAACTTTACAATTGAAAGAATATGGTTTCAACAATATATAGTTAATGATTTTCACAAATTTCATAACCATCCCAACACTAATTATACAAACGTATATTTTTTAGAATTACCAAACAAAGAAGATAAAACACAGATTAAAGTTGATGGTAAATTAATAGACTATGAAGTAGAAGAAGGACAAATAATAACTTTCCCTGGACATGTATTACATGCAGCACCTAAGACTAAAGGAAAAAGAAAAACAATTATATCCTTCAATACTAATTTTTTATATGCTTAATTATAAGGTAATCAATAATTTCTTACCCAAGAAAATTCATAAAAAAATTCTACAAACAATGACAGCAGGTAATTTTCAATGGTATTATTGTGATTCAGGAGGCAACCAAAAAGATAAAGAACGATACTATTTTGTACACATATTTAAAAGTGACAAAGTTAATAGTGACTTTTGGAACCCTGTTATAGTTCCTGTATTAGAAAAATTTAAACCAAAAGAAATATTTAGGGTAAGAGGTAATCTCACACCTAGAGAAAATAAAAACTATCAGACTGCCAATCATAAGGATGAGAACTTTAAACATATGGTGGCTATCTACTATGTAAATACGAATAATGGATACACCCTTATTGAAGATAAGATTAAAGTTCCCTCTGTGGCTAATTCTTGTCTATTTTTTAATGGTAATTATAAGCATAGGGCAGTTTCTCAAACAGACACTAAAACAAGAATTATCATCAATATTACGTATTTATAAGGGTTAGTGTATAATACCCGTATGCCGTTAACAAAAGTACAATTTGCACCAGGATTTAACAAACAAGCATCAGACTCAGGAGCTGAAAACCAATGGGTCGATGGTGACTTTGTTAGATTTAGATATGGTATGCCTGAAAAAATAGGCGGATGGTCAGAAATCATGGATAAAAAATTAGTAGGAGCTACGAGAGCTTCTCACAGTTGGGCTGATTTAGATGGTAGAAGATATATAGCGTTCGGTACAAATAAACTTTTATATGTTTATAATGGTGATGATTATTATGATATTACACCTTTTGATACATCACTTGCAGAATCTGGTTGTGACATTACTACTACAAATGGTTCAACCACGGTTACAGTTACATGTCCCACGGCTCACGACCTAGAACCAGGTGATATTTTAACTTTTGAAAATGCAGGATCTTTTACTGCAGGACAAACAGATTACACAGCAACTGATTTTGACGACGTATTATTTGAAGTTCAACTAGCACCGACTACAACTACATTTGAAATTACAATGCCTACAGCTGAAACTGGTACGGGAGCTACAAATGACGGTACATTAGATAGTAAACCTTACTATAAAGTCGGTCCTTTATTACAGGCACTTGGGTTTGGTTGGGGAACGGCTCTATGGGGCGGATCTACTTGGGGTACACCAAGAACAACTTCGCAAGCAATACTTGATCCAGGAGCTTGGTCACTAGATAATTATGGTGAGCTATTAATTGCAACTATTAAGAATGGTCAAACTTTTTCTTGGGATCCAAATAGTGGTGTAGCAACAAGAGCTACAATATTGTCTGGAGCTCCAACACGATCAGTCATGAGTATGGTGTCAGATAGGGATAGACATTTAATCATATTAGGCACAGAAACAACAATTGGATCGTCTATTACTCAAGACAAAATGTTCATAAGATTCTCGGATCAAGAATCCTTAACTGATTATACGGCAACATCAACTAATACCGCAGGGTCATTTAGAATTGATAGCGGTACCAAAATTGTAGGTGCAGCAAAAGCAAAAGATTATATATTAATTTTAACTGATACTTCAGCTTATTTAATGCAGTTTGTGGGTCCACCTTTTACTTTTAGTATTAGACAAGTTGGATCTAATTGTGGCTGTATGGGGCAAAATTCTATAGTGTATGCTAATGGAGCTGTTTATTGGATGTCGGATTCAGGAGGATTTTTTGTTTTTGATGGTACTGTAAAATCATTAGGTTCTTTAGTTGAGGATTTTGTTTTTCAAACTAACAACGGCACACCAGGATTTAATTTTGATAGTGGTTCTGAACTAACAATCGCATCTCACAACAGTTTATTTTCTGAAATTTATTGGTTCTATCCGTCAGCAAATTCACCTTATGTAGATAAACTTGTTACTTATAATTATGCAGAGCAAACTTGGACTACTAGTACATTAGCTAGAACGACCTATGAAGATGCTCATGTATTTGGTGATCCAATCGCAACTGAATTTTCTGCTAGTCTTGCACCAACTACACCAACTATTCAAGGGGTGACTAATGGAGCATCAAGAGTATTTAATCATGAGATCGGTACAAATGAAGTATTAGCTAACGGTACAATTAATGCTATTCCTGCGTTTATTAAATCAGGGGATTTTGATTTAGATGCCCAAGGGGATGGAGAGTATTTTATAAAGGTAAGGAGATTTATACCAGATTTTAAATACATTAATGGTAATGCAAAAGTAACATTAGAGTTAAGAGATTATCCTGCAAACATACAAGTAGGCTCACCACTAGGGCCGTTTACAGTTACGTCATCTACAGATAAAGTAGACACAAGAGCAAGAGCAAGACTTGCTGCAGTTAAAATAGAAAATGATGGAACAGATGAAAGCTGGAGATTTGGTCAATTTAGATTTGACATACAACCTGATGGTAGAAGATAATGGCTAAAGTACAAGTATTTTTACCTGAACCACCTCAAGAGTTTAGTCCTGAGTCTTTTAGACAAATTAACTTAGCGTTGGAAACGTTACAACAGCAGTTAAACACTAACTATCAAAAAGAAACAAAAGAGGAGGATCAAGCTTTTGCTTGGTTTAATAGTTAATGGCATTACAATATAAAAACGCAGGTTACGAATTATCAACTACAAATTTAACTACAGTTTTAACTATAGCTGCGGACTCAAGAGCGATAGTTAAAGGTTACACTTTGGCCAATGAACATAATAACAATGTAGATGCTCATATATACTTCAACGATTCAAGCGCTAGTACAAGTTTTATTGTTTATCATAAAGCAGTTTCTGCAGATCTTACTGAGTATCCTTTAAATGGAGAACCTTTAAATTTAGAAGAAGGTGATTCGTTAACTATGCAGGTAGATAATGCTGGCACATGTCATGGTGTGTTATCTTATGCATTGATTAATAGATCTGAGGAAAATGGCTAAACAAAAATTTGTACACTTTGAACCTAGACCAAAGCCTAGAAAACGTCCAAGACGTCACACGAAGAGTCTTAACAAAAGTAAGAAAAGATGTTATAAAAAATACAACAGACAAGGACGGTAATGACTGAAAAACAAAAAACAATAATCGTAAATGGGCAAGAAGTACCAATTGTACCTGCAAAAGCAGTTGAAGAAGTAAAAAATAAAAGAACAGGCACAGTCTATGCATCTAAAGAAGAATTTGATGCTGATGTAGCAAATAGTGATACAGACACTGTGGCTGAAGATTTACAAATAAATCAAAAAATAACAGTTGCATCTCTCTCAGTTTTTGGTAAAACCAAAAAATAATGCAACCAGCAGGTGGTACTGAAATACAACTAGGATATTTAAGAAAATACGTTGATCAAGGCGTATTAGATTCAGTGCAGATTACAACTTCAATTCCTGAGAAAGAACCTTTAGATCCCATAAAACCCAATATACTTTGGTTAAAAAATTCATACGACCAACCAAACTTAGCGCCTTGGTTTCAAAATAAAGATAACCATTCTAAATATGATTGGTATGTATTTAATTCACATTGGAGTTACGAGAAGTACAGATATTTTTTTAAGATACCTGAAGACAAATGCACAGTAATTAAAAATGCAGTTGACTACGATGAACTTGAACTAAAAACAGATTTTACACCAAAGAAAAAAATTAAAATGTGTTATATCTCTACACCATGGAGAGGTTTAGAAATAGCTTTGGCTGCTATGGATGGCATAAAAGATCCAGACATTACACTAGATGTTTATTCTAGCACAATTATTTATGGTAAATCATTTGAACAACAAAACGATGATCAGTACAAACCTTTATATGAAAAAGCTAAAAATATGTCTAATGTTAATTACATGGGTTATTGTGATCACAAAACTTTAATGACTAAGCTTAAAGACTATGATGTAAATTGTTTTCCTAGTATCTGGGAAGAAACATTTTGTATCTCAGCTATGGAATCATTAGCTGCGGGTCAAATTTTAATAACCACGGATCTCGGAGCTTTACCAGAAACCTGTGGTGAGTTTCCTATTTACATACCCTATACACAAAATAAACCAAAACTAGCTATTCAACTTGCGGAATGTATTTTACAAACAAAAAAAATGTTATCCCAAGACTTATCTAATGGTCTTAAATTTCAACAAGAATATTATAATAGGTTTTATAATTGGAAATTAACAGGTAGGAATTGGGAAAACTTTTTAAAAGGAACAATAAATGTCAAACGAAATAGATAAGAATCATTTAATGGTGTGTACACCTGTACATTCTGAAGTATCAATACATTTTATGAAAGCGTGTTTAGACTTACAAAAAGAATGTATTTTAAATAAAACAAAAATTACTTTTCAATTAATGAAATCATCACTTGTGACACAGGGGAGAAATCTTTGCGCTTCTGCTTTTTTAAATTCAAATGCTGATCAAATGCTATTTATAGATTCAGATATAGAATTTACAACAAGGTCGGTTTATAGATTATTTAAATCAGAACATGAAGTTAGTCTAATACCTTACCCTATGAAACAAAAAACGGATAACAAAATTAGAAATGATCTACAATCTAGACCTGACGATGATATTAATACCATGGGACATTTGTTTCCAATTGAGTTACCAGACACAAAAAATATAAGACCTGTAGATGGATTTGTAGAAGTAGTTAAAGGACCTACAGGTATGATGATGATCAAAAGATCCGCATTTGAAAAACTTATAAAAAATTACTCAGAATTGGTCATCAAACAAAAAACCATGATGAACGGGGAGCTAGTCGATAGACCGAATTACTATAACTTTTTTGACACTTATTGGAGCCCAAAAGACAAAACTTACATGGGTGAGGACTTTTACTTCTGTAAATTATGGACATCTATCAAAGAGAAAATATATGCTCTTACGGACGAAGAAATAAGCCATATTGGAGAATATAAGTACACAGGTAAAGTTAAGGACGAGTTCTATAAAATCGACTGATATTGAAGAATAGCGATATATAAGTTAAAATACCATAATAACTAGTTAAAAATATTATGGATCCATTTACAATAGCATTAGCAACCTTTGGTATTCAAAAACTCAGAGGTAAGTCAACAAAAAGATCATTAAGAGATGCCGCCATTGCAGGTGGTATTGGACAGTTTGCAGGTATGGCTGGAATTGGTAAGGGTATGGGTTCTTTTGCACCACAAGCTTTTGGTTCTACATCGATACCTGGAATGACAGGTAACTTTGTAGGTCAAACAACGGGATCGGCTGGTCAACTTATAAACATGCCTTTTTCGCAACAATTAACTTCAAATCCTGTTGGCTCAGGAATTCAAAAATTAATGGGATCTCCAGCAGAGTATAATAAGGCAGGTGACTTAATAGAAAAAGGTTCAGGGTTTAGAGGATTAAGTACAGGAGCACAATTAGGTATAGGTGCCGCGGCAACTACGGCTTTAGCAGGAGATGATGATCCAGCTGAGATGCCTGAAGGTACTAAACCAGAAGATTACAAAGAAGCAAAAGAAAGAGCTGATAAACAATTAGAAGGTATAATAGAAGGTTATGATTACAGTAATTATAGGGATGATGATGCATCTCCTTATGACTATAGTAATGAAAGACTTTACACGTTTAGTAAAGGTGGTATTGCAGAAGTAAGAAAATTTAATAGTGGTGGTATAAATTATTTACCATCAATGACAGATCATGATAAAAATGATGCTAACAATTATGTAAGAGCAATGGGCTATGTAGAAGATGGTTCAGGAAATGGTGATAAAGATGAAGACACTATGTTAGCTCAGTTAGCAGATGGGGAATTCGTATCGAGAGCGGATGCAATTTTAGGAGCAGGTATCATGGAAGGTGCTAATCCTAAAAGTTTTAAGGACATGAGAAAAAAAGGAGCAGCATTCTTTTATGGCCAACAAGCTAAGTTCAAACGAATATTTGATTTATTAGATGAAGCCAAAGAGAAAGCAAATTAAAAAAGAGGTCGGTGTATTATACATCGAACCAAAACAACTTGACGAGTATTGGTCACTTGTTGAGTTTATGTTGAGAGAAGGTTTGAAGTACGATGGTGATCCCATGAGTATTGATGATCTTCGAGAAGGAATTAAAGACGGAGCCTTTCAGTTGTTTATGATGTTTGGCTCTGACGATGGTGAGAAGTACAAAGTGTTCGGTGTATTTGTTACTAGAGTAATGGTTTTACCGAACTATAAACAATGTGAAGTCATATTGTTAAAAGGAGACAAAAGAGAACTATGGCAAGACGAGGCTGCGGACACAATAGAAGACTTTGCGAGATCGGAAGATTGCAAAAAAATAGCGGTACATGCAAGACCTGGTTGGAAAAAATTTTTAGGAACTAAACAATGGCAAGTAAAAAGATATTTATATACAAAGGAG
>Ga0208643_1000642_pt1 | contig 22148 bp, 33 predicted proteins | sample VirMetDEL_Nov_12_FD_184516 | JGI IMG/M metagenome (GOLD analysis project Ga0208643, IMG submission 184516) | Aqueous microbial communities from the Delaware River and Bay under freshwater to marine salinity gradient to study organic matter... | ecosystem: Environmental > Aquatic > Marine >... | reverse complement strand
TTTCTGCGATCCACACGGCATCATGGTCGTCAGACACGTAAATTACCGCAGTGTGATTATATTTCGACAGCGTGAAGATTTTTATTCCCCAACTCATTAGCCCCTTTCTGTCGCACGCGATGGTGTCTCCAATGCGCGCATTGGGTCGTAGCATTTCGTATGTTAGTGCGCCCTTATCCATGCCGAGTCGGTCTCCATGATGTGTGAAAATGTGTGCCTTCATCCAATATGAAGAACTGGTCTCCCATGTGCTCTACGTACTTCTCAAGCAGTCTGGATCGTGCATCTCCATAAACTTGGACTCCGCTATCTCGCGTAGTCCATGTACGAGTATCCCATGCCATTCCTTTGTAGTGATCCGAGTACTTCGAGTGTTTCCCGTCGCACATTGACGTTATCGTCAGCCCGTGCATGTGAGTATTCCAGAATTTTGATGCGTGTTGGACGTGCAGCCATATGAATGGGTGCGCACCGTAAACCGAAACCCCTGCTTTAAATTTCATTTTCTTGTGTCCTCGTCGTCCAGTGTTTTAGTGTAAATGATATTTGGTCTAAATTTTCGACATAATTTTTCCAATTCCCATTGTGGCATAGTACCAAATGATGCTTGGCGCAAGCAAAAAGAAAATTACTAGGATCGCCAGCCAGCTCTGGAGCAACGCAAACAGGATAGATGTGGTGGATATGAATATTGCGAGAAGTCCCGCAATGAAAGCAACGACACGTTCCGTTCTCCCGCCCTTTTTTACGGTATACGCGCATCGACTTATTAACGGCGTAACTGTTGCGTATTGACTCAGTAAGTTTAGTTGCGCTACGTATAGTTTTTTTATTTGCATAGTTTCTAATCCAGTGTTTTAACATTGTTCTATGGCTCCCATTTGTTTATTTTAATCTGCTCTTTCAAAACATCTATAACAGCCTCATTGAATATTGCTTGTTCAAGATCTTCTGTGTCTGCATAAACGGATGCTGACTCAGGCGTGAGATTATTGTTAACCCAGATCCTCACTAGCTCCAGCCTCTCATTATCGCTAATATCAATTTCTATGTCGCTCATGCGCGCACCCTTAACTCTTTTACTGCGTTTGGACCTTGCGGACTTTCCGCGTGCCACTCGTCGGTGATCTCATTCCACGGACAATATTCGCCGCCCTTTAATTTGAAGAAAACACGCGCGCCTGTCGCTTCTTCAATAACCGCCCAGTAAGCCAGTGGTTCACGCTTGGGCAGCCCGTTCTTCTTAACTATAGCCTCAACCATCGATGCAGACTTCCCCTTCGCGTTTTGTTTTAATGTGATCGAGAAGACCTTGCAATCTTTTATATTTATATAAACGCCAACCGGATGGAATTTTATTGCGTTTTCTTCTGTAACGCCACCGCCTAACAATTTAGGTTCAACTAATGTCACCGCCTTCGCCTGAAGCGTTACAAGCGCGAGAACTCCTAGTAAGCCGCCAACAACATATCTACTCATATTATCTCTCCAGTAATTTGTAGCCATAAAAAAAACCACCTCAGTGGTGGCCTTCTTATACTCGGGTTTACTACTTAGATCAACGATTAATACTAACAATTAAAGAATGTTAATGTTTACTCGCACTCAATTACAGAAAATACCCCCCGGGGCCTCTCACCAGAAATATTGAACCAACTGAAATGAACGTCAACAAATTGAAGTGCCTCATACTCTCCGACCACTCTAAATGGACTATCCCAAACGATCGTGTAGTGTATTGAATTGCTCTCTTTCTGGTAAACAAAATCAGCCTTTCTCCGAATTGTTGTCTCTAACCGTATGCCGTTAGTGATATTGTGAACCTCGCCAGTGCTGGTCGCAGATAACGCAAACGGCACGTTGCGCTGGGCTGTTACAACCTGTCGATTGTCGCCGACGCAAACATCCGAGTACTCAATTGACTTATAGTGAACCACCCAACTCAATGGAATGAAAGGCGTCACTGATGTGATAGTCACCAGCAAAACCAAGACCCATACCAAGGTTAGCGTACACGTATGAAATGTTCGATTTTTCATGAAAAGATCCGTATAATGTTCGGCAAGCCCAAGACAAAAACGAGGGCCAAGCCTCCGGTAAGATAAGCCTTCCATCGCTCCAGTTCCTGAACCCGTCCGTTTGTTTTCTTGGTCTGCTCAAGCAACTCCTCTAAGCGTCTAGTGACGCGATCATCCATAAACTGTATATACTCTTTAACCGAGAAGTGGTCATTATCCGACATGGTAACTCCTTATGGATAATAGCTTAGTGGCGTTTAGGTTTACCGGGTTTACCGGGTTTAGTAGGCTTGCCGGGTTTACCGGGTTTAGCAGGCTTCGCAGGCTTGCCGGGTTTAGCAGGCTTCGCAGGCTTGGCTGGTTTGGTTGGCTTCGCAGGCTTGGCTGGTTTGGTTGGCTTGTTACCGTTATTGCAATTGTTTTGGCAACCTATTGACCCAGAAGATTCTGAATTGCTAGACGATGCACTAGACGATGTGCCGTTACTATGTGTGTGAGACCCACCACCATTCTGATGAGAGTGATTAACCCCACCATGCCCATGTAACTGCACTATAGCAGTTGACGTAGTTTTTGCCTCGCCTTTACACGCGACTAAAGTTAAAGTTGCAACCGCAACCAGTAAAATTTTATACATTGTGAACCCTTTTAATACGTTAAATCTATAGCAGAAACTATATTATCAATTTCCGTTTCTGTCGTTATTGCGCCGATAGCTATTCCAAGCTCAATGTCAACTAGTGCAACACCAACAGACTCTTCAACTGCTTGCGCTGCGTTGTTTCTAGCTTTACTTCCAACTACTGACGCGTTTCCACCGTCTCTACCGCGAGCCTTGCCGTTGTGCATCTTCGCTCTTGCTATACCCGTTGCTTGCCGAATCTCGTTATCACCGCTTGTTGGGTCCGCTACCGTCTCAAACGTGTCAGAGTTAGGATCAATCATATTGGCGCCGTGCCTCAATGATTTTTCTTCTGCGTACAAACCTAACATCCGTTTATTGTGTGCTTCCATTGCCGCTGGTTCTGCTGCAACTATCTCGGCTTCAGTTGGTTGTGGATCTTGATAGTTCCATTCGCTTACATACACCCCCTGTCCGTCTGAGTCATCTCTCAACATCCAATGGGTTTTTGGGTCAATGTTGCTACTTGGTGTTATCCCAAAAATGTGCCTAAAAATAAGATCTATGTCGTTAGTCATCAATAAGAACTCCTATAAATCTAGCATCTTCAAATATTCCAGCCGATCTTGAACTTATTATTGAATACGCACTTGAACCAGCCACATCAGCGTTTATGTAGATCTCAATATAGTCATTTGCTTCAAGCGACATTTTATACACTATGCCAATTGGTTGTAGGTATATGTTGGTTGTTTCATACTCATAGAGTACTGAGACAGTTTCAACGCCATTCTTAAATATTTTGCATCTTGTGTCATCCATTTTTGCGGTTCCACCATCAGGATCAAGCCCCATATGAGCACCAACAAGGTACGTTCCGCCCCTTAGTGCTATAACTCGGTTATTTCCTAGGTCAATATGTACGCCCATTGATTGGCTATCTATAGCGTCCCATGTAACCTTCACATCAACATTGGAGGTAAGGCCAGCTTGATCTGATTTGGTTAAATTCCACGCCGCCTCTGGTACGGATACGCCCTTATTTACTTGCTCCACTAGTTGAACGCCTCATCAGTTGTAGATCTAACCACTTTACCCATGATTCCCACCACGTTGGTCGTACCCGCGAACACTGCAATTATCTCACTGTTCTGCGCCGGTAGTCCACCTTCCGGTGTGATGCGTGTCAGTCCTGAATCTGCTGGTATCGTAAGCACTATGTTACGTGCTGCTGCCACTGTAGCCCATTCGATTGTGATCTCTACAGATGCCGTGTGTCCGTTGAATGCGTACAGATGCACCATATCGATCTGATCTGTTGCTGCTACCGCTGTGTGCACTGTTGTTCCCGCCGTTGCTGTTGCAGTAATCAAGATCGATTCTCCGCTATCGCTTTCACTTAGATGCCCGATGGTCGCCATTTTTTAGCCCTCAAATAATTGTGATGATATATAGCCGTAGCCCGCCGGTGATATTCCAATTACAACCCAACTGTCAAGCGTGGTTGAATAAATACATGGCAGCACGGTTCCTAGTATTAACTCCCCCGCTCCGATAGCCGACCCGTCAGGCTTAACAATTGCCTTTGCACCAAGCGAATCAAGGTTGAGTGTAGGACTAGCGCCGCTTGTCGCGTGGAAGTCTACTTTCAACATACAGCCGTCCTGTAGGCTGCCGAACGTCGGCGAAAAGGTTCCGACATATACTGTTGATGTGCCGGTTGTTAGTAAATACCGATGGCTATCAAAAGTGTTTGGATTCGCAGACGCGCTCCATCCGTTAGCCGCCAAGTCTGCTTGATGCTGCTGCACCCATTCTGTCAATGCCTTTACCGCCGCGTAACGCTCGGCGTCCGGCGTTAGCGCGACTAATTCGCTAAGTGTGTATGCAATGGTCATAGTGCCTCCCTAAAGGTTAATTCTGCTGTGTATCGAGACTCTTGATTCGACTCCCACATTCTTGTCGGACCATCCCAACTCACCAGTCTACAGACTAGTGCGGTTTCAAGTTCCTCAAGCCCGGAAGCGCCGGGGATTAGTGAGAAAACCATTAACCCTCGCTTTCCTGTCTCGCGACAAATTAACCGTAAATTATGAGCCTGAGTTGATGTTAACGCAACGTAACGAACACTAATCTCTCTAAATGTGGGCTGGTTATCTGACCGCATAGCTTGCCCGCGAGTCATCGTCACCGTGCTTGGATCGACTACCGGAATACTCGGGTCGCGACTCACACCCGACTGCAACGCGTCACCGATAAACAGCACGCCAGCGCTCGGCGCTGCTGTTAATGACGAAAGCGTGACCCGGTAATATTGACAATAAACGGATGTAAATGTCTTTATAAAATGCTGATCAATCTCAGTTCCTGAAAGTGAGAACCCGCCCCATGTTGAGTCGATATCGCCCCACGACCCAGTACCCCACGCATAATACGCGTCCGTAGCCGACCAGACCGTGTTGTAAACTCTGATCGTCATGGCGGCATCTTCAAACAATTCAAGTTGAATCGATTCGGTTGTGAGATTGTGATTCCCTAACCCAAACCCGCCGACCGTGCGTGCCTTATCTAGTGCGCCGGTAATCGTGACAACTGCTGGACTTGGAACGCTAGAGGCCTTCCACAACTCCGACGGTTGTGTGTTTAGTAGATTGTCGTCTACGAACTCCCCTAATTCATTAGTTGCGGTAATCGTTGTTATGCGATTCACTCCTAACAGTATGCTTTTCTCTATCGCCATAAGATTAAATCAATCCGATTGTCTAAGTAAAATTCTGATATTCCAATAACTATAAAATCCTCGCCCGCTGAAAGACCAAATCTTGAGTCTGTCAATGTGATTACATCGCCGATCTCAAGCTGAAACGGCCCAGCAAAGCATGACACCTTAACCCTCTTCCTTTGCGTTCCATGCAACGCAAGAATTCTGGCCGCTTCCGTAGCCGCGTCCGCTGGTGTTGTTATAAACGTCTCAAACAAGTCAGGGTTGATCGCGTTAGCATACGTTGTTTTTATCGACGCATCCTCGGTTGACTTCACTTTGTACTCAGCCGCGTTACGCTCCTTATCCTTTTCATTTAATCCAGCATCCGTTGAATTAGTAACCGTGTAGTTCCTAGAGTGACCGACGCGGACCTTCCAGAAAACAGGCGATAGTAATTCGACCTCGATCTCGCCTTGGGTCTCTACTTCATCGATAACTAGCGCTATCGACTCACCGCCAACAAGTGGCGTTAAAAGACCGGCTACTATCTCACCGTCACGATTTGACCCCCAGAACCAGCCGTCTGGAATCAAGGAATCAATAAGCTCCATTGCGTTTGTCCGATCACCAATAAAAACACCCAACCTATGTGGCCAAGCTGCATCAAGGGCCGTCATGCTGGCAGCGTTAACACTAACACCGAGTAATCCGCATATGTGTGTGATGATACCGCCCACCGTGTCGACGTGGCCTTCTGGCGACGCGCCGTCTGTTATGCCGACAACATCGCTAGTCACATTCCCGTCCGGGTCAATGTTGTTTAAATCAAACCAGCCGCCCGCCGGACGATTATCGACTGTCGCAACCGACGCCTTCCCGTTAACGTATAACTGTGTTGATGGTCCAGTTGATAGTGTGTCAGTACTGTCAGTTAAATACCATCTGAACGTCTCCGGCGATGTTCCTAGCTCAACTTTCACCGGGGTGACGTTATTGCACACGCCGAAAGTTAAAGGTTTTATTAATCCTTCGCTATAATCCCCGGTTGGAAATGTTGTTTCGAGAATCGGTTTATTTAGGTCCTCGGTTATATCCTTAATAAATATTTCTATCGCCTCATCAGCGATAAATAAAACATGATCAACCAGACCCGTTAATATAGTTCCGAACTGGCTTATATTCCAATCGGGAGAACCTATCTTTAAGACTACCGCGCGACCGCTAAACGACTGGTCCAACCATGCGTCAAGATCGCCGTCGATATTACTTAGTAGCACCGACCCGTTAGCCAGAAACGAATTACCGCCAAAATCACCTCCTATATATCGATCGAAAAACGGCGACCCCATCACTCGCTCTCGATATATTGCGTTAGCTGGTGTGTCAGCCGCGCCTGTGATAAACGTCCGGCTTGAGTACCTCCGGGTTGACACGTTAGGCGACGCCGTTGGGTCGTAGCCGTCGATCTCCATTAATAGTACTCGCTCTTGAGACGTATCTTTTAACCAATCTGTAAACGCTGTCATTTACGGTTGTATCCTTCTGTGACTAATGATGCGCGCTCAGTAGCCCTGATTAATTTCTTGAGTAACATGTTGGTTTCTGTGTTATCAGATCCGCCGCCCGAAATAGTAACCGGTATGGTCCTGCCGTCAGGTAGTGGAACCGCCGCCTCCGGTCCAGCCTCGCCAAATATCGCTGCCCGGTGACTTATGCCGCCAGAGGCAAATCCCCTCATCCCGGAGCTATCAGCACCGGTGTTAGGTATTGATCTTGCGGCCACCGCTGCGTTTTTAAACGCGTGCGTTAATGCATCCGCCTGATTAACTGTTCCGCCAAGACCGCTATTCATATTGGAAATGGCAACGCCTATTGCTCCATCCAAGTAAGTCTTCCACTTCCTGAGATCGCCTTGGACCGAAACGCTCGCGCCGTTAGCGGTTTGCTGTATGTCCTTAAACGTGCCCACGCCAATAGCGCCAGCCGCCTGTATCGATGTTTTTATTGCTTCAAAATCACCGACAACAGATATTTTCATCTCCCCGCTGCTTGAGTTTGCCTCGGCGAATGATGACCCTAAACTATGCCCGGTAATTGCCGCACCAGCCAAAGCCTCTTTTACTTTGTTGACGTTGCCCGTCATCTTGATCAACTGGTTTCCGTTCTCGTCATACAGCGCTCCCTGCGCCGCTGTAATCAAATTAGCCTCTTTCAATGATTGGATTGTAGACGTCCAGCCCTCGTTCAGCGTAATGAAAAACTCGCCAACTTCGCCGCCATTTAACTGACCCTTGAACGCCGAGACTTGGTTAATTGCCTCATTAACTCCGCCGCCCATGCCTTGATACTGTGCGTTGGCGTCTTGCTTCTGTTGCTTGCTCTTAGCAAATCGAGCCATACCAAAAGCCCCTATCGCCAGAGGTATAGCCGCGCCCGCCATGCTAAACCCAGCGCCACCGCCAGATCCCGCCATTCCTCCGACCGGCGCATAACTGCCGCCTCCACTAAATAACCCTTTAAGCCCCTTAAACCCATTCATTAAACTTTTACTGATGCTGGTCCCTAGTTTCCCCAGTCCACCGCCGATACCCCCAAGACCTCCCAAACCTCCACCGCCTCCGACGCTGCCGCCATTAATGAATTTTCCGATGCCGCCCTTGCCGATGAATGATTCCGCCGCGCCACTCATCCCACCTGACATTCCACCGCCGAATATTTTTGAAGAGACCCACTTTGAAGCCATCTCAGAAATTAGGTCTGTAAATATGCCCATGACATCTTTCGCAAAATTCTTAAACGCGTCAACACCATCGCCATTGAATATATCCGAAAAAAGACCTTCGAACGATCCCTTAATAGATTCCTCTAGGTCTGAGAATGCCTCATCAACCTCCTCAGTAGCCTCCCTAGACGGCTTAACCATAACTCGCGACAGGCGCCCGAAATGGTACGCTATGGCATCGACCATGTCCGGCATATAAGAGTTTTTTGTGACGTTGTTCTCAAGTGAGAAAAAAGCAAAATCCAAGTCATCCAGCATGGACGTAGCGCCATCGACAATGCCGCCAAACTTGCTCCCTAACTCGTCACCTATGTCGCCGACCATGTCCGACACATTATCAACCGCTGATGTGGCCATGTCCGCAACACCTGAAGCCATGTCTTTCACGCCTTCCTTGACGTCGTCGACCGTTTCCGTCACGGCCTTAGACGCGTCCGCAAGTCCCTCTCTTATTTTTTCCGGTATGCTGACAATCGTCTCTATTAAGTCAGTGGTCCAGCGTATAGCCGCCTCGTATTTCTCGGGTAGCGTCGTGAGCCAACCCGCCAGCGATTCTATAGCCGGCGCAAGCTTAACCATTATTGATGTACTTGCACCGCCCCACGACTTGCTAAGTAAATTCATGGCGTCATTAGCGCGCTCGGCATCATCGACCGCGCTGCCACCAATAACTCCCCCGGATTTCTCTAATTGCTCGCCTAACTCTTTAACAGCCTTGGACCCACCAGCGAACGTATTAATCAAACCTCCGCCAGATCTACCAAATGCCTCAGTCGCTAAAAACATCTTAGTCGCTGGGTCTTGCGCTTTGGCCATCGCATCGCCGTACTCCATCATCACTTCCATTGATGTCTTGGCAGTGCCGTCTGTATTTTTCAGTGTGATGCCTAAACTATCTAGCGCATCCGACAACGGGCCGGTCCCTTTTTCTTGTGCCTCACCTAGTCGCTTCGTGAATTTCGCAAGTGAGTCATCCATTGTCGCGACGCTAACACCGGTCTGCTCACCGGCGAACCTTAACTTTTGCAAGTCTTCCGCCGCTATCCCAAGCTGGCCCGACATCTTTCCGATCTTATCCAGATCTTCGAAAGTAGATTTTAATTTCGCGCCAAATGCCATAACAGCGCCAACCGAAAAAGCCGCCTTCATCTTGCCATTAATCGCCGACATCTTCTTCTCGACGCCGGACATCGACTTGTTGATATGCTTGGTTCCCTTGACAACCTTGTCATAATCAAGAGTCGCCGACATCACCAGTTTTCCGAGTACCGCCATATTAAATTCCGATTAATTCTGTTTAAGTAATCCGAGAGCATCCCAGATTGTGTCGCCTATGTCGCCGGTCTCCTCTCGCACCGGCTTTTTAACTATCTCCGAAAGCATGAAGTCGGTTATTGATAGTTTCTTTTTTGAATTCTGTGAATACAACAAAAGCGCAATCTGAGCGCTTTGATATTCGTTTACTTGATCTGGAAATGGATTCAGCCTCTCGAAAGCAATCCAATTAGCAAATTCATTTGGCGTAATGTCTAACTCCGCAACCGGTCGCCGAAGCGCTAAAGCCAATCTGTATAGCGCTTTTAACTCCGGCTGCCTTGCTAGTTTTTTTCGGCCGCCTCGACTTTATCTCCGAAGTTTTGAAAGTCGTCAAAATTATTAATACTCTGCACTTCCATGCTCAATTGAAGCAGTTTGATCCCTCCGAGATCGTCCTCCATTTTTGCGTATTGCTTCTTAGAATAAACCTGTTTTCCTGCGCTATCAATCAGCGAATTCTGTACTAGGCTGAGGATCTTCTCCTCCTGTGTCATCCCGTCATAATTACCCATGACTTCCAGCACCGCCGATAGTCCGAGTTTACGTAGCCTGAAGGGTCCTTTTTTGTTTGGGATTGTAAGATTATGTTCTGTCATTTTATTTGTTTTCTAGGTTAAAAGGTTGACCGGACAAGCATTAATAATACCTGTCCGGCATTTATTTTATTACGACGTGGCGCGAGTAACACCGCCCGATATTTTAAGTGTCATCGACATCTCAACCGGCGCATCCACGCCACCAGAAATGCCAAACTGTGAGACTCGCGCGCTAAAAGTAAGAGACGCAGAGTCTGATAAGGCGATTTTAAACGTACTGGCAGCGTTTCCACCCACCGCGTCCTGAAGCGCCGCGTGCGTCGTATCACTGGCCAAGTAAAACCCGGATAACGTAACTTCGCCCTCGTCCTCTAGGCCTTGCAAATACTCGCGAGACGTAGATGACAGATCCGTGACGTCGATATCATTAGCCTGTCGATTCGGGCCATCCCAGCTTGTAATGTTTGCGATTGCCGTGTAGACGATCGGACTAGCCGCGTCACCTAGTGAGATTGTGGTCCCTTGGGCTGTGATTGCTGTAGTAGCCATAATTTAAATTTTCCTCAGTTGCTATGTTTTATTCCCAGATCGAAAGATCTACGGAACTGTTAAAAAGTCTTGTTTCTTGAAAGTAATCCAACCGCCTAGATATATCTCCTAGCCCTAATGATGAATTCGCCTGAATAGCTGTAATAGTATAGTCCGACAACGCCCGCGCTGCAACGCTCGACGTTGCGTAACAATCAAACTGGAATAGCCCGCGCTCAAGTGTCGAGACGCCAGAAAATGATATTAAATTCTCGCCAGATATTAACGTATAAACTATGTAAGGGTCCGCCGTCTCATCCGGCGCGATCATTGGGTAGATGCGATCATTCACTAGCGCTATCATTCCGCCGTCAGCAGATAGCGCCGTATAAACCGTGGCTTCGATGCTCATTACTTGCCCCCCGCTATTTTTTCCATTTTCTTCTTCATTGCCGCCACTGTTGCCGCCGATACACCGGCTTTGGTTTCATTAAATGCCCGACGCATAAAAGGGTTCGCTGGGATTCTGCCTGATTTTGAACCAAACTCGATCCACGGGAAATAGAATATGTCCGGGCTAACTCCGATTGCGTAACCAACACCTTGCCGATACTTATGTTTCCCCGTCGACTTGGCCAGTTTGATACTACCCTTTAATGTTTTGGACCCCTTCCAAAACCCAGTTCCATCACCCACCGGGGCGCCCGCTTTTGCCGCCGCTAACATGGGTTTCATAGCCGCCCTCAAACTCGGTTCAACTATCTTGGTTTTCTGCTTATCGCCAAGTTTCTCAAGTTTAGCTAGGATCTCCTTCATCCCCGTGGTTTTTATTTCCATCATTCTGACTCGTCCTCGTTCTGCACCGCCATAATAATTAGCTCCCGTCTCGCGTGCTTATCATGTATGACGGACTCGATTCGATAGACAAGCCCGTCTGTGTCGATTATGCGCATATCGCTATCGACGCCCGAGCGCCAGCGAATTCTAAACCTATATGATAGGGATTCGTTGATCGACTGGGATTCAAGATACTCTCGACCGTTTAATGGCTCGATAGCGCCCCATGACGTGAAACTATCGGACCAACTTAGCGAGTACCCACCATGCGCGTCTCTCACTTGGCTAGACGCTTGGAAGCGTAATCGATGGCGTAATTTTGAGACTAAAGCCTTTTGCTGTGCCATAGCATCACCTCCGCAACCGCTTTCATTCCGTCGACGTTGTCATACATATAGACCATGTAAGCAAAAATTGACTCCTTTATAATGTCAGGCACATCCCCGGCTGTCGCGTATCCCGCCGTCATCCTGATCCTGATTGAATTCGGTGAGTCCTGCGTTGATGGCCAACCATATCCAGTATTGATGACGCGACCGCCCACGGTTGTCACATCCGCGTAGTAATCAACATCAGAAACCAATGTTGTTTCCACGCTAGGACTTGCTGTGTCGTCATACTTGACCGAGTCAATTGACTGCAATGGCCAGACATCAGTATTAATTATACTTGCGTCTCCCCATTTATCATACGACCTCTCGACCACTTGGGACATGATATGAAGGCCGGTATAAGTCTCTAGCATCGCCGTTGCCGCGAGTATCATCGCCGTTAGTCGCGTATCATCGTCCGAGTGATCCACTCTTAGTGCGGCTTTTGCTTCCGTGAGTGTCACCGGCCCCGCGACCGGTCCAGTTATTACTGTAAGTGTGCCCATAAGTCCCCGTTCTCAATAGTTGTCTCGTTCCAATCAGAATAAGGTAGTACCTCAAGCCAATTATGCTGCATTAAAATATTCTGCTTGCCCCTGCAATCGATTCTTAATCCCATCAGCGCCGCTGTCACAAGCGACGTACTGTTATAGCCAGCCGCTATATCGTACCTATCTAAGCACTGTACAAGCCCCTCGTCGCTCATCACGCGCGCCGGGTGACATCTTGTTGCGTCACACCTGATAGGTTCTTTATACTCGTAATCCTCAAGATATATGGACCTATCCCCGGTTCTCTGCTCCGCCATCTCGATCTCAGGTTTGCCCTCGCCCGCTTTAAAGTATCGCCCGCCGTCGGAATCCATCCAACCAACAGATACCCCGTGATTCTTGACGTCGACATAAGCCCGGTCTATCAGTATGACGTTATCGCTTTTCAAATGCTCGCGCTTTGCAAACCAAGGGCCAGATACTATATGGACATCCGCCTGTCTGGTCCTGTCGTTAGTAACCTCGATCCTATCCCCGTGCCGCGCCGCGCCTTTAACCATTGACTCTGCTTGCCTGACTTGATGCGGCATTCCATAATTACAATGAAAAACGATTTTACTCATCCGCGCCCTCCGCCATTAGTCTCCGCAGCGTTTTAGTGTAAAGCATCATTGCCCCACTAACCTCATGAGGGTCCGGCTTGCCGTGGAACACCACCACACGATCGCTCTCCCTAACCCCGCCTAAACAATGATACTTGTACGACACGATATTAGGTATACGAACCCAGTCATCATCTAACAACTCCCATAAGTAGCACTGATCGCCGTGTAGTCGCTTAGAATCCGCCTCAAAATCAAAACGATCAAATGGTTCTCTATATGTACCATCCCACGCCATCACGGACGACTGAATTCCGCCGTGACCAGACCGTGCCCAGTTTGCCGGGGCCGCAAAATTACATTGCGCGTACTCAACCAAGTAATCAAGATTGCCTGATATCACAACATCCAAGTCGAAGTATAGACTCGGACCATTAGCGATGCCGAATAAGTTTAGTTTGCTCCACCAGCCAGACCACTCAGGCATTAACGGCTTTACGCATGTGACGCCTTCTAAGTCGCTATCTGTCACGCAAATAAAATCGTAATCATGGGTGATGTTGTTTTTAATCGACTCCTGTAGCGCGTACACGTAAGCCTTGTCGTACTTATCACCCCAGTAGACGCAATATATTTTTAATTTCATAGTAGTATGTTCGGTTGTTTGGATAGGACATACTACACCCGAAACGCATCGCTATCAATTTATAAGCCCTATAACTTTATTAACATAATGGAGTCACCTAAATCGTTTAGGCTCATTTTTTCAATATACTTCATTTCTATCTCTGGCGGTTGATCCTCCCTGTATCTCAACCGGTCGGTCATCATTAGGTATTCAGACCCGCTCGCCTTTATATTCCTAATCGCTGCTTGGCAGTGTTCAAAAGGTAAGTGATTAAGCACCCATAAACATAAAATCAAGTCGCAGCCCTCTGGAATTTGCTTAACCACGTCAAACTCGATAACCTCCGGCAGCCTTGGAACCAAGTCGTAAGGCGTGTAATCAACATCCCAGTCAACGCTATTAATCCAGTTCAAATCACCAGCACCGATATCCGATACCGTACTAATTTCGTATTTCTCAACTATCATCGGCATCCATTCCCTCTGCGCTTGAGTCGCTTTCATTTTCGAACCAAACCCGCACGGTGTTTCTGGTAATCCACCGGTCCAGCCGGTTATATACTTGTCAACTTCCGTAATAATATCAGACATAACTTGTACCATATTCCTCTATCGCTTCATCCAGACACATCATCGGAAAACATCTCAACGCGCTATCCGGCGTGCAATTAATAATTTTAATCCCGTACTCCTCCGGATATATCGTCTCCATCTCTTTAATCAATCCAGTCAACTCGCCATTAACACCTGTTTTAGGCCAGTGTTGCATCGATGCAGGATACTCACCGAAGTAATGCCGCGGCATCGTATAGCTCTTATTATCAAGCTTGCCGCCGTAACGCATATCCCACCCAACGAGAAGCATGACCTTGCATCCGTAATGGTACGCCAGATTAACGACTTGCGGCCCTGAGCCATGGTGCGCCGCCACACGCGACTTATCACGCGACAGCCCCGCTATCCATCGCTCCTCGATGTAATTAACGCCTTCCCATTTATTCTCCAGCGCCTGCGGCCTAGTCGTCCACTTGTCGCATGGGTATATTCTAGCGTCTCTCTCATAGTAATCCCAGAATTCCGAATTACACCCCAAAACGACATCGGCACCCAATCTGTATGTCAGGTTTGCTCCGAATCGTTTAAATCCCTTGGTCTTCTCTATAACGTCATCCGTCAGACTTGGACCCGTGCCCATGATAACGCCAACCCGCCTATCATCGCTCGAAAAAAGCCCATCAAACGCTAACTTATAATCAATCATCCGCGCGCACGCATTTGGCCTTGCTTATGTATGTGTCAGTGTGGATGTCGGTTGTGGCGTTTATAGCCTCGTAGCACGCCGTCATACTCTTAACTGGAAACTTTAATTCGTCCTCGATCCACTCACCGCCTGATAAGGCGAGGATGCTAATCACTAAAAAATAGCTCATTATTCGAATATCTTGTCTATTGTTGTTTTAGGGAAGCAATTAACCGCCGAAAATCGCGAGCAATTGATAATATTTATGCCTGATGTAATTGTGGACCATCCATCGATAAATTTCTGAAAGGGCGAGCAAATATCAAAATGATTTGGATGACCGCCAAAATACGATCCGCAGCAATCGACTCCTAATAATAAAATTGTCTTTGCGCCAAAGATTGCCGCAAGGTTTGCGGACTGAAACGCGCTATTCCCACCACCATCAATGCCATAGTGGATGCGATCCCTACCAAAATCAGGCCGCTGTATACTATCAACACGATTAAGCAAATAATCACCGCTAGGATTATTTGTAGGATTTTCAAGATCATTTATAGAGTACCTCTCACCTTTAAAATTGAGCAGGACATCATCGTAATTGACATCCCACCACCGCTTATCGCACGCGTAGATTATATCAGCGTCAGGCATCAACCGAAACGAGTCATTGACTACGATTGTCTTGGTTTTCGACCGCGCGGTTTCGCAATCTGCTTTTGTGAGACTGGAACCTGACCCGATAACAGTCCAGATATCGCCTCCTTTAATTTTATCGGCTTTTTTGTGGTCTCTATTATCTCCGCCGCGCATCCGGCTTCATCGACCAAATGTCTCAAAAAATCCTCGCTGTATTTCTCGCTTGTCAATATATCGCCTTGGGTGAACGTCCCAAACGGCGTCGTTACACTTCGACCTTGTATTGATATTTTCATAATTCCCCTTATAAAAAAAGGGAGGCATAAACCTCCCCCTTCCTTACATCATTTAGAGACTAAATTAAATAGTCGCTTTAATAAACGCGCTAGGTCGATATACGCAAAAAGCGATACGCTCCTCAGCCCGGATTGTCACCATGTTTTTCTGAAAGTTTGTGCTGTCTTCCAAAGAAACCTCAACACTTGCCGCTTGTCGGTCCTTGATCTCGCAACCCATTCCGAACGATCCAACAACAACTTGGCCGGATGTCATGGAGTTGCTGACTACAACAGGAACGCCCCATAGACGCGGATTGGACATCTCGCGCGGATTACCCACAACGTAGCGATCATCGGAAGTTCCGACTTTACGCACATCGATATCATACCAATCCTGCGGATTCATCACGATATAATCAGGCATTCCGTACTCAGCAACGTGGGCCTGTTTAATCATCTCGCGAACGATATCAAGCTCGTTAGTCAGTTGTGGAGACTGCACCGTGTACGCGGTTGACTGGGTATGGAATCCATTCAAGTTTCCATTAATACCAGAACCGGTAACTAGTTGAGTTTCTTCAACCAACTTCAGACCGTACATCAATCGACCGTTGATAAATGACGCCAAACTAGGACTATCATCTAATACCTGTTTAGATGCCGGAATGAAATGCGCCAGTGTAGTAACCGCAGCCGTTGAAAGCGTAAACGTAATGCCGGACTCCGCCTTTGTCACGTTCTCAAACGCTTCTGGAGAACCACCGACTTGTGGACCAGCGTTGTTTGTGAACACGTTCTCTTTCACGAACTCGATCAGGTTAGAACTGGTGGCGCTTGAAGGAATAATGTCGCGAATAGATAACATTCGGTTAGGTTCCGTGGAGACCCCACCTAATCTATCGGCAGGAACTAACGGCTGGTTTTGACCCGTCGCGTTAATTATTGCCGTTTTAATATCCAGACGCGCGCGACCAGACCGACCCTCAGCCATCATCTTAAACTGATCAGAATCAAGGAATGATTTACCGATGTCTACGCGACCCTCTTTGCTCTCAACCGTTGGCAGCCCTTTTTGCTCAATACTAGACAAACGCTCAAGCATTGCATCCAACTTTTCGCTGTGCGCCTCAATTTGAGATTTAGTCTCGTTAGCAACCACGCCAGCGCTTTTTGCTTCTTCGCCGGCCTTTACCATATCCGCCTTAAAGCCGTCCATCTTTTCTACGATGTCAGACTCTAGGTTCGATTTAGTCATTACTGTGTCACGCAACAACTCCGCTAATTCTTGCTTATCCATTTTGAATACCCTGTAAAATATAAATTAAACGCTTAACCAAAGATTCTTTTTAAATCTTTTGATGTCGCGGCTTGCTTTAATATGCCCCTAATTTCATCATCAACTAAACTCTCAGCGTCACGCTGATTATTAAGTTTCTTGATGCGGCTTAGGAAACACTTAGCCGTCGATCTGGAGAACCCTGCATCGCGCAAGATAGACTCCGCGTCTTTTAATTCTGTAATACTTTCGATGTCTTTAATAAACTCATCCGACTTAACCATTGAAACAACCGCCTTATCGTTGGCCGGCATACTTACAATGGATATCTCTCTCAAGTCTATTGACTCAATAATTCTGTTATCATCCTTCTGGTGAGACCCGCCCTTCGGAATCATAAAACCAATGCTCAGCCCGGCAATTGCGCCATGCTTCAGGCTTGCGTAAGTGTCAGACGCCAGACTGTGATTGGGAGTGAACTCACCCACGACCTTCAGCCCTATATCATCCTCATTAATCGACTTCCATACGCCTATAACTTTGCTCGGATCGTGACTATGAAGCATTGGAATATTGCTATTTCGAGACAGGCTCTTATTAAAAGCGCCCTTCTTTATAATATCGCCGTAGCTATCGACATTCCCGTTAACAGACCCATAGCCGGAGAACTGCCCCTCGTCAAGCCCGTCAAGTTTTAGCTCGCATCGAGCTAAATCATTATACTTCTTAGTTAGCATAGTGTTCCACGTCTCCTAGTTTGTTTATGTCTGTTAAGTTAACTTGGACCGTTAATATGTCGCCGCCCTCGACAGGCTGGTCATTGTTGATCCTCCTGATTTCGTTTCGAGTCTTCAAACCGTTTTGAACCCAACTGGAATGAAGCGCGCCCTTCGCAACGGAATCCATTTTAATGAATTGCGTGGTGTCATGGTCCGCAAATGTCTTGTTATCGAATACTAGGCTAGATTTTATCGCGCTTTCCCATTCGTCCACGTAATCCTGTAGCGTGAATGTCAGGAACGACAGCAATTGCTGCTCAAATGACGCGGGCCACGCGCTAGTTGCGCCACCGCCGCCGATCATAACCTCCGGCACACCGAAAAACCTCGCGATCTCGGACACCTGAAACCCTCGCGTCTGTATCATCTGCATGACATCAGGATTCACGTTGTCACTCTCGTACTTAACGCCGCCCTCCAGAATCCATAATTTTCCCTTATTGAACGCCGTCTCGCTCATTCCAGAGTATAATTCTTTAGCTTGCTCGCGCTGTGCCTTGGTTAGCCACGTATCAAACATCAAATGGCCGCCACCTGAGCGCCCACCATTAGCGAACTGCTTTGCAGCGAACACATCCGCCGACACACTCAGCCCGTAGCTCTCACGCGCGTAGTCGTTACGCTCAAGCCCTACGACACCATCGGTGCCGAGGCCTTTCAAGTGTAGCACCGACTTGGACGACAATACCCGGACACCCTCTTTCATCTGGTAGTGATAAACCAACTCACCATCCGAAATATAAGGCGTCATCCGGTTAGGCCTCAGCGGAATAATGGCAACCGGTCGATCTCCATTGTAAAAGATCTCGGCATAAGCGTTGGACCATAGAACCAACTGAGTTGTCATGGCCTTTCTAAAATCTCGCGGCTTCATCATCGCGTTAGGCGATCGATTGAATAAGTAGTTCAGGTAATGATTATCCGCTACCGGCTTCCTACCGGCTGGAGTCTTTTCGTAAAAATCCAAAGGCAGGGAACAGACACTATTAACTATGTAGTTCGTGCAAGCCCATACCGCAGATAGCGACATTGCACGCTCGTCCGTCACCGAGATGCCAGCATCGGTTGATATACCACCAGCAGCCCCTATTTGCTTACCCTCATCAGGGTTGGTTATATTACCCCCTCGCAGCGCCGCCATGATATTACCGAATATACTCATTAATTAATTTTCTCTATATGTTATTTAGAAATGAATCCAAACCAGATCCGGTATCCGTGTGCATCAGCCGGCCAATCGCCATAATTAGCGCAACCGCGCCATCAATCTTATTGTCGGGCCGCTCTTTTCGTGGGAAGATATTATCCTTGGCATCCACCTTAGCCACGACGTTGGACATCATCCAACTCAGTACCGGGTTCCCGTCGTGATGAAGCCTCTTAGACTCTATCGCCGCCTCAAGCTCAAACATCGCCGGCGACATATTAGCCACCGTGTTGCGAAACTCGACGGCCGTAGCGCCCTCGGAGACCAACCCCTGCGCCAATTGAGTCGCTCGCCACGGGTCATATACAACCTCGTTAACCGAATACAGGGCCATCTGCTCTACTATATCGGCCTGAATCTCATTAAAGTCTATCTCATCGCCATCAGTCGCCGACATATGACCGGAGTTAACCCACCCCTGATACACTTTACCCGCATCGGAGTATACGCGAGACTCAGGCAAATAGAAACGTGAAAAAGTGTAATAATGACGTTTCTCATCGATTACTCGCATAAAAACCTGTAGAAACGCCGTGACATCAATCCTGCTAGCTAAATCCAAAGAAAATATGCAAGTATCATTAGTAAAGTCATCGATCGACAGGCCGTCGTCACACAAAGAGTTCCACGTCTCCATGTTCAGCCATGCGGTGTGGGCGCCGACCCATACGTTCAAATGCTTCCGCTTGAACGCGTTCTGTTTTGCCGGGGTTCTCATCGCCGCCTTTTGATTCTCGATCAGGAATTCGGCGCTAACCGACACGTCGTAATTGGGATTCGCTTTGCGTAACACAGCAGGATCGGTCCAGTCGTCACCCTCGTCGATTCCAAACATCATCACAAACGCCCGGTCGTCATCGAACACGCCGTCAAGCATCTTTATGTAGTCCGCCTCAGCCTGATGGCAAGGACCACCATTAGAACTGCCGGCCGTGGTGATCTTTAGTAGCAGCGGCTGAGTCCGCGCGCCCATACCGGTCGCCATCGTCTCCGCCATATTATCCGTGTCATGCTCATGATACTCATCGATGATCGCGCACGACGGGCTAGATCCGTCTCGCGGGTTCCCGATCATAGGCTCAAATTTTGAGTTATCAGATTGGACCACTAGAGTCTTTGCGTTCACATCCACGCCAAAGGCATCACACAGGTCCGGTGTCTTTTGGCACATAATCCTAGCCGGGCCGAATACTTCCCACGCCTGACGCTCTGACGTGGCCCCAGAGTATATCTCCGCCCCGTACTCGCCGTCAGCCGCGAGCATATACAATCCGATTCCAGCCGCTAGGATTGATTTTCCATTCTTGCGGGGGATCTTTAGGTAGCAATCACGAAACCGTCGAAGCCCCTCGTCATCAACCCAACCAAATAAGTTGAAGACAATGAAGACCTGCCACGCCTCAAGCTTTAAATTTTGTCTACCCGCCGCCCACTTACCCTTAGTGTGAGGTAAGTTCTCTAGGAAGTAGCAGGCATTCCCGCCCCTCTCGACGTCAATACTGTACCGGAACCCTTCTCGCTCAATATCGTCTAAGAACCGCTGGCACGCCTGTATTTCTTGCTTGCAACCCACGCGCACGCCGCCCACAACGTCGGTGGCGTACTCAATAGACGCATCAAGATAATGATCCATTAGACGTTGTTATACTTCTCGCCGGTCGTTTCTAATGTAGCCTCTTGACCAGTGAACTCCTGCCATCTCTTAATAATCACATCGCAAAATTTTGGATCGAACTCCATAATAAAAGACTTCTTATTGTATTTTTCCGCCGCAATTAATGTGGAGCCAGACCCACCAAAATAATCCGCTATCGTATCCGAAGTAAGATTAAACCTTTTAATTATCCACTCCATAAGGCTGACAGGTTTCTGTGTTGGATGAACTCTATTGGTTTTTTCGCTTGCTTGGGTAAATTGTCGCACAACACTTCTAAAATTAGCCCACGCCAACTCGCAATCTGTCTGGTCGCTTTGCCCGTTGTTCTTATCCCATACGATCCAACACTCACTATCCGGAAGCGCTGAGCAATAATAATTAGCGCCCCACCATATCTGTTTTGAATCTGGATACAACCCATTGATTAACTTGAACGCGTCTTTAGCCACGTCTGGATTATCATCACCCAGAATATCAGTTCCATAGTTACTTTTTAGAACTGATGACTTTGAGACAGCATTCATTCCGTAAGGCGGGTCGGTGTGTATTAGGTCTGGATATACTCCACACATAAGAGCCTCCACCGCGTCGATACTCGTACTATCCCCACACATTAACCTATGGTTGCCCAGTATCCAAACATCACCCTCAACCGTTTTGGGATTGTCCACCAAGTCTGGCACGTCATCATCATCCGTTAATCCATCAGCCGGCTCCACGCCGAGAATAGACTCCAACTCTTCGTCATCAAATCCCACCAAATCCGTAAGCTCGCCAAGATCGCTAAGCTCTAATTTAAGCAGATCATCATCCCAACCAGCGTTCATCGCTAATTTATTGTCGGCGAGTATGTATGCCTTGCGCTGATTATCATCTAAATGATCCAAGCATAACGTGGGGACCTCATTCATCCCGAGTTTACGTGCGGCCATAAGCCTACCATGCCCAGCTATTATCACGTTATCGCCGGACACTAATATCGGGTTATTAAACCCAAACTCTTTAATTGACGCCGCCACCTGAGCAACCTGTGCATCACTATGCGTTCGCGCGTTATTAACATATGGGATTAATTCGCTTACTTTTACGTTTTTAATTATCATGCTGATTTTTTAGTTATTTTTGAAAATGGGTTGTTGTTTTCTTCTTTCGGCGCTGTGGCAGATACCTTGGTTCTTGACGCCGGGGTCATTCCAAACTCAACCAGCATTTTGTTCATTGCCGCTAAAGATCTTTCCGCGACCGCAAAATACGGTGAACGAACCGGGAACCCACTTGGCCCCTTGATAACAGCGCCGTGCCTCTTAACTTTTTGCACGGCATCAACCCATGTCGCGTAGGTTTCGCAATACGCCGCCAGAGCAGTCGAGTCAATATTTGTCATTATGTTAGCACTGAGCAACTGTTCCAAGGTTTTATCCCAATGCTTTTGGGCCACGCTCGATAATTCAAAAGGCGGCTCGATGCAGTCAGTTTTAGGTTCTGGCTCGTTTGGATTCATTCGGCAGGGTTGGTCCGTACCTCTTAGTCTTTTTATATTACTGGGAACAGGTCTTCTACCCGCCATATTCTTACCCTCTTAATTGGTTCAGTATTGGTTCAGTATTGGTTTCAAAAAGCACGTAAAAAAAAAGCAT